>MDTD01075746.1_pt1 | contig 22446 bp, 19 predicted proteins | sample 811221 | NCBI WGS metagenome assembly MDTD01 (sample SAMN05326646, study PRJNA326480) | marine metagenome | isolation source: seawater | place: Pacific Ocean: South West | collected 2011 | reverse complement strand
AATGTATCTTGATCCAAAAATTAAAGGAACATAAAAACTTAATGCAATTAAACTTGTAAAATTAGGTGGATGTGGAATAAACCTACTGGCGGCAAGAACTAAAAATATTCCAAAAAAAAATTTTATATGTTTCATTATATTATTTTATATTTTATTATAAAATTTTAAATCTAATTATCGATTTTCTTTTAATTATTAGATTAAAATATTCTTTTAAAACCAAGTCTAAATTGTCTACCGTCTTGTGTATAAGTCGCTGGTTTTTCATATCTCTCATTTAAAACATTTGTAATCTTTATAAATAAATTATTTCCAAATAAATTTTTTGTTAAAGATAGATCTAATAAATCTGTACTTTTTTGTTTTGAATTTTTTGATCCATCCCAATCAGTGTATTTACCACTATACTTATAATTTAAACTTGCATTTATTAAACCTATTGGGCTACCTAAGTTTTTTTTTAAAAAATTAAAACCATAAACTAAATCAGGCCTACGAGATTGAGCTTGTCCATTAGTTTTCCTGCTTTTAGAAAATACATTATAGAAAGATAAAACTTGATCATTTCTCGAAAAATTAATTTCATTTTCAAGACCTTCTTGATTAATGTCAATCAGTTGATTTTCATGCATACTATACGCAGAATTTGTTTCAATTTGATCATAAACTTTTGACTTATAAATTATTGATTTAAAATTTAAATTTTGAGAAACATCAAAAGTAAATGACAATTCATTTGTTTTACTTTTTTCTGGATTTAAACCTGTATTTCCTACAATTCCATAATTATCAGATCCATAAAGTTCGTAAAGAGTTGGATTTCTCAAGCCTGTAGAATGTGTTAAGCCAATTTTTAATCTTTTGATAAATTGTGTTAAATTAACCTTGTATGTTTGATTTCCACCTGTTGTATTGTGATCATCAGATCTTCCGTAAAGAGAGAGGATAACATTTTTGTTAAATTTATAACCTATGTTTCCAAAAAAACCAAAATTTTTTACATGTCCCTTTGTGGATGCATTATAACTTCCTCTGTTTTCAAAAGATCCCCAGTCATATTTATACTCAGAGCCAAAACCATATGAAATTTTTTCTGAAAAAATATTCTTACTTTCACCTTTTACAACAAAAGACTCACTATAATACTCATCCAGAAATCCAGAATTTTCATATTCTCTATCATAATTATGATAATGTAAAATTAATTTATTATTATTTTTTTTAGAAATTTGCTCAAGCTCAGACTGCAGAGTATACATACGATTATCTGATACGTATCCACTTTCATCTGTAGCACTTCCATCATAATCTGTTACAGTTTTTCTAGAATAAATAGTCGATTTAAATTTTAAATTTTCGTTTATCAATTTTTGACTATTGAGACCCAATTGATAATTTTCAGTCCCATCATATTCAGATCCCCCTGCTATTGCACTACCTGTTTCACTTAAGTTTATAGTGCTGTTAAAATTTAAATGCCAATTGTTATCTGTAATTTTAGTATAATTTAGATTTGATGAATTATTTTTGTTATTAAAACCAGTAAAAGAATAACTATTTGTATAATCTACCGATGTAACAAAATTAATAGCTCCTGCAATTGCACTTGGTCCAAAGTGAGCACCGTTAGAACCTTTGTAAATCTCTATGATTTGTATATTTTGTATAAAATCTTGACCAAAATCATGAAGTCCATCTGTAACTGACTGGTCATTTATTGCAATTCCATTAATCATTACAAGAGTATGGTTAGATTCGGAGCCTCTTGTAAATAATGATGTTGTTTGACCCTTCCCTCCAGACTGGAAAATATCTAATCCAGGAATTTGTTTAAGTAAATCGTTTACGTCAGTCGCATTTATAATATCAATTTTTTCTTTTGAAATTATTGTTTTGCTAACAAAATCCTCTGAATACTTAGAAGTATTTGGAGTTTTGCTGATTGTTATACATGGACTTCCTTTGCTATTATTCCACTCACAATTTTTAAGATCATTAGCGTGTGAAAAAGATATAAAAGAAATAAAGAAAAATATAATTTTTAATAGCATTAACATAATCAATTCTCCACTACCTTAAAAAGGCATTATATTTTTATGCCGATGCTAATTTTTCATTGTAGAATTAGACTTTTCCTGGCCTTCATTCAACAGCGGACTTAACTGGGTGGCGCTCGGACTTTTACCGTTGCAGGAACAGCCAATGAATTTCACACTGATTTCCCACCATGCATTTCAGTTGTATTTAATCTAGTATAAAATTAATTTAGACTCAATAGTTCAATTTAGTTCATCTTTATAAAAGGAGGTTTCTGGGGTTTCTGTTGAAAGTTCATTTTCAGAACCTGGTATACAAATATTAGGATTTTCTATTTCTTTAAATGCATCAATACCTCCATGTGGGTCTGCATCTGGTTTAGGCATATATTTTTCTAGATATTCTTCTTTTAATTCAGCAAAAATTTTATTGCCTTCTTTATCGTTTTTTTCAGCTCTTTGTATTTCTTTCCATCTGTTTTTTGGAAACTTTACATACATAGAAAAACATTTTCTAATTTCCTCAATTTCATGAGGTGGATATTGTGGCATATTAAGTTGTGATTCTGCTGTTAAACATTTGGTTATAGTTTCATGTTTAATGAGACCTAAGTCTTCACACATTTTTCTTAATGGAGTTCCATGAAAAGGTACAAAGGAATATATACTTGTGTTTGTTGCATCAATATTCCGATTAAGTTCTATAGTGTCAAAAGCTAATTTTTTTGTCTCAGTTGGGAACCCAGTAATATTGTTTGTACTAAATTGAATTTCATATTTTTTTGGAATCTTTAATTTTTCAATTATATCTTTATTTTTCCATCTTCTATCTAAGATCTTTTTTCTAAATTCCTCATTTCCATGTTCAACACCAAATGAAATTCTATGAAGTCCAACAGATTTCAATTTGCTCATATTATCGTCTGTAATTGTTTCTGGTCTTGTTTGCATCCAAAATGGTAGATTAATTTCTGAATACATTTCACAAAATTGATCTAACTCTTTTGTACTCATTCCTAAAAAAGTATCAGCCCAGAAATAATTATATTCAACTTTATGTACATCTTTAAAATATTTTAGTTCTTTGTAAACTAATTCAACATTTTTTTTTCTATAAAAGTTATGTCCAAGACCTTTGTAAAATCTCATTTGATCGGGTGAATTACAAAATTTACAGGTAAAGGGGCAACCTCTAATAGTTTCAATAGGTATCATTTTATAAACTTTACCAGCCATTGGTCTATAAAGCCTATTTTCCTCAAATTGAGAAATATCTATTATTGGATTTTCATTTATATCAACCGGTTTAGTAATAGGGTTTTTTTTTATTATATTTCTATTTTTAAGATATTCAGGTCCAATAGTTTTGACCCAACAGTTTGTAACATCATCATAATTTTCTTTATTGTTAATTTTTTTACATAAATCTATTAACGCATTTTCACCCTCACCAACACAAACGATATCAACTAAATCATCTTTTATACAAATATCGGGTGCGAAGGTTGGAAATACACCTCCAGCTATAACAGGAATTTTATTTTTTATTTTGTAATCAGCGATTTCTTTCATAACTCTCATTGCAAGCTCCCACATATCTTCCGTTGATGAGATTGCAATTAAATCTGGTTTGAATTTTTTAATCTTAATTTGGATATCTTCTTTCCAATCAGAATTTTTAAGTCTTATACCTTTACTTTCCATTGAGTATGGAACAACATTCAACTTTTCCATTTTACTACCATCGGAGTCAATTCCATGGTCTACTGAGTAATATGTGGTATCAAATATATCCACGTTATGACCTTCTTTTTTAAGTAAAGCACTAAACATTGCAATTGCAGGAGGTAACATATTCATTCCAAACGTGTTTGGATATATAAACAGAACATTAATACCTTTTTTACTCATTATTAAAATAATTCACCTTCCCATTTTAAGACATTTGCATTTTTTACTAATTCTTTGTCTGTAGATATTATTTTGCACTTATACTTTTTTTTTATACGATTTATCAAAAATCTTTCAACCCTTGATCTTGAGGTATTTCTAAATTTATTCTCTAATTTCAATTGTTTATTTTCAATTAATTTTGACATTTTTTTTGATATATATCCATAAGAATTATCTGATGTATAAAAATGTCCACCTTCATTTAAACCAATCCCAGACACTATTATTTCAGACTCAGGGTTTTCACTGATGGCTAATAGAATACTAAAAAAACCAGTCGAAGCTCCCAAAAATCCTCTAAAGCTTATACACATTTGCAAATGCTTTAATATTTTCCAAAATGTATTTTCATAGTAGAAAATTTCTCCAAAAATTAAATCTAATATTCCATATTTATAGAATTTAGATTGAAAATCTAATTGTTCTTTTTTATCCATGTATATTATTTCTTTAGTTTTTTTAAGTTCATCGTTTAGATATATTTTACCCATTCTAACAAATAATTTATCAGGTCTTGATTTTATAATCCTAGAACTTACGTCTTTATTTTCATTAAATTCAGCAGCGGCAGTTAGTGCAGTATGAAAAATACCAGGATATTTTTTTTTATATTCAATAGCTCTTTCTGCTGAACCATTTGCAGAATATATTTTATCTACTTTTATATCTGGAAATTTAGAATTAGGTTTTGACCCCAAAACTAAAACATATCTATTATCTTTTTTCATTAGGCTAAAATTTTTGAAATTTAATTGTTAATTATCAAATTTCTTTTTTTAATCAATGTTTCAGCTTTTTTTACATCACTAATAGTATCAACTGCTACTGAATTGGAATTAAGTCTAACCATTTTAACTTTTACATCTAAATCAAAAAATCTTAAAATTTCTATATCTTCTATGTTTTCTGTGTCACTTTTTTTATTTTTCGAGTAGAATTTTTTTAATTCATTAGCATTAAATGCATAAATACACACTTGTTTATAATAATTAATACGCTTATCGATAAGAGTACCATCTTTATTTGGCTTCTTAGATGCTGGAACAACTGCTCTTGATATGTATATCAATTCTTTTTTAGAATTAACAACTACTTTAGGTAAGAAAGAGCTCGACACATTATCTAATTTATTTAGCTTATCATAACCACAGATTACATGGTTTGGATTTTTTATTTTTGCTTTAATTACTGATTTAATATCTTTAGGATTTATAGTTGGCTCGTCCCCTTGAACATTTATATAAATTTTCGATTTAATTTTAGTTGAAGCTTCTGCTACTCTGTCTGTTCCTGTAAGACATTTGCTTGAAGTCATTATGAATTTATATCCAGCGTTATTTACAACTTTTGAAATTTTATTGCTATCTGTAGCTACATAAAGATTTGATTTACCAACAACCTTTGAACATATATCAGCAACTCGTAAAATCATTTCTCTACCTAAAATTTTTACTAATGGCTTACCTTTGTATCTGCTCGACCCGTATCTCGCTGGAATAACAATAACTACCTTCTCTTTAATTTTCATAAAATATTAATTTTTAAAATCTTATTTTTTTAGATTAAAGCAATAATATAAATACATGAATACATTATTTTGTGATCTGGTATATAATTTTAGCAGTCTCAAGATATCCTAATTCGTTATAATGTCCATTCATTTTAAATGGAAAAAAATTTAATGGATCTAATGCTTTCGAAAAAAGCTCTTTATTAACATCTATAAAATTAATATTTAGTTTATCTGCAATATTTTTAATTTTATTAAAATTATAATTATTAATTTTATTAATATACCTCTCATAAGCAGGCAGATAAACAAAGTAAAATTCAGCATTATTTAAATAAGAAATTTGGAGAGCATGTTTAAGGATTTCTTCCATTTTTAATTCCATTACATCATTAATTTTATATTCTGCTGTTGAAGAAAGTTCGTTAGAAAAAAAATTTTTTATCATTTGTCTAGTTTTGTATAATTTTATAAAATTTTTAAATTTAAAACTTAAACTATTAACTAGCTCAGTTTCCCTTTTTTTTTTATCTAAAACAGCCAACATTAATTTATTCGCAAGTTGGTCAACCTCATCCTGTCTATTTTTTAAATTTTGATAATATTCATCATTAATTAAATATTTTAATAAAAAGTTATTTTTTAATTCTTTTTCAAGATTATAAACATCGTTTCCTTCAAAATATAACCAAATAACTTTTTTTACTTTTGGCGAAACATATTCTTTTAAAGAGGCGAGGCCCATCAATGGACCTTTTGAATTATAACCTGTTGATACAGTTGATTTAGATGATAAATTTCTTAATAAAGATGCGATATCATCAGGACTATTTACACAAGAACCTTTTGCAAATGAATCTCCTATTAGCATATACTCAATTTCATCTTTGTCCCATTCACTATCAGGATTGTTGTAACCAAATCTGTCGCTATTAAAAATTGAATAATACCCATTTTCATTACAGTTAAGTGTTTTAGAATTAGAAACCCCAGAAAGTGGAAAAATTTTTAAGTTTTTTTCAGGCAAATAATAATGGGGTGAGGCTACTACCTTAATTGTTTTATCTTTAGTTTTGAGCGAATCAAATATTTCTATTTTACTTCTTTTATCTATTTTTTTTCCAGATATTTGGAAGTATATTTTTTCTTTTTTTGACATCAAATTACTATCTTGAGAAATCAAAAAATATTCGAATAAATATAAAGATAATAATGAGCTAATTAAAAGAATACTCAAATATAATTTTATTTTTTTTTGTATTACGAATGAAATACAAGAACATATTAAAATACAAATAGAGATAATGTAATAAATTTTATAATAGCCTCTTTGACTTCCTTCCCAATATACTTCGGATCTGAATAATATATAAATTATTATTCCTAAAGAAATTAATAAAAAAAATTTACTAAAGTAATCTTTATATAATTTCATTATTTAATTTTTTGACTTTGTTATTTTCAAATTCAAATATTTCGTCGCAATATTTCAGAGATGACAGTCTATGGGTTATTATTAAAATAGTTTTATTACCCTTCAGCTTATTAAGATCTTCAATTAAATTTTTTTCGGTAAGTAAATCTAACGAACTAGTTATTTCATCTAAAACTAGAATTTGGGGGTTTAAATATAATGCTCTAGCAATACCCACTCTTTGTCTTTCTCCGCCTGATATTCTTGTACCATTTTCACCGACTAGTGTTTCTAACCCTTTTTCTAATGTATTTATATAAGAACCTAATTGAGCTGATTTTATTGATGAGTTAATTTTATTATAATCTATCTCATTTTCGTTTTGTCCGAATGCGATATTGTTAGCCAGGGTGTCATCAGTTAAAACTACATTTTGAGGAACATATCCTAATATTTTCTGCCAAGATCTAGTTACATTATTTACATCTATATCATTATTAATTTTAATTTCCCCTTTTAATGGCAATTGAATGTTCATTATTAAATCTAACAAAGTGCTCTTTCCTGAACCGCTAGGTCCAATAAAGCCATAAGTTTTTCCTTTGTCTATTTGTAAACTTACATCTTTGAGCAAAGTTTTCTTTGGTTCATTGTAAGAAAAACTTAAATTATTTATATTAAGTTTTTCAAAATTTATATTTTTAGATATTTCATTATTAATTGTTATTTTTTTTGCATTTACAAACTCTCTATATACTAAATCTATAGCTGATTTTGAAAATCTCAATGTTTGTGACTTAATTAGTATTTTATTAAATGATGGTAAAATTCTAAATGTTGCAGCCACAAAGACACCGACAGTAGTTATAAAATTACTAAATTCGTTATTTTTAAAATATAAAAATATTAGAACTAGTGCACAAAAAAGTAATACGGATACATATTCAAAAAACAATCTAGGCATCTGTTGTATAAAATTTGTTTTTCGACCAATATTTGCGGTAATTGTATTTCCATAATTATAGTCAGATAAAAATTTTTGTTCTTTGCCCAATAAATTTATTATTTTTATGTTGTCAAAAATTTCATTTAAATATTTTATTTTAATTCCTTCATATTTTTGTCTCTCAATACCATAAGTAGTTAATTTTCTTTTGGTTATGAAATAATAACTAATACCTAAAATAGAAAATAGAAATAAAGAAATTATTGCTCCAATTGGCTCAACAAATATTAATAACATTAACAAAAAAAATAAAACTAATATCTCAACAGACAAGTCTATGATTGAAAGAATAAAACCTTTTCCAAAATGTCTCGTTTCGATTAGTACATTTTGTACTAATTCAGAAGAGTTTTTATTAAGGTGAAATGAATAATTTTGATTCAGATATATATTTAATAATCTTTTAGATATGTCGGCATAAAGATTAAATGTGAAATTACTTTTTTTCCAAGTCAAATATGCTAAGAAAATATTTTTAATACCATAAATTATTAGTAAAAATATAAGAGAATAAATAATTAGAATTTTTTTTCTTGGATAACCTAAAAAATCCCATAGATAATTTAAGGATGGATAACTTTTTATGATATCATCTTCCACAATAACATTCATAACAGGTATAATCATTCCAATACCAAGTATTTCGACAAATACTCCGATTAATATTAGTAAGAAAATGAATATTAGACCTTTCCTTTGTTTTTCGGTTAATACAAAGCTTATTTTTTTATATAAAGATGAAATCATGATTTGATCAATTAAGTAAATTTTTTCTTAAAATATTTTCTAAATGCAAAAAGTATTTATCTTGAACAAAAGATTGATTTTTAAAATTTTTATTTAATCGCTCAAAATATTCCTTAGTAGTAATATAATAATCTGCTGGATTTTTCTCAGGAATAATTCTTCCTCTTTTAATAATTTTTGGCTGGATATTGTCAATAATATACATCACTTTTCGAGATTTATTTATTTGATTAAGATTTAGCTTTTTAAATTTGATTTGTTTTATGTATTTAAAATATTCCGATTTTGTGCCTGGTTCAAAAACTAGTCCTAGTTTTTGATAATAATTATTACCAGCAACAACAACATTTGTTCCTAAACCAGCAGCTTCGATGCCTATATTCCCTCTACCAGTTATGAGAAGATCACATGATAATAAGAAGGATTTTAAACTTACATTTTTTGGATATATTACCATATTTGAAATATTTAGGTCAGTAATCAGTTTCTCAAGAATACCATCCTCATCGTACTTATAACTTGAAGGATGCGGTTTAAAAACCCAAAGAGTGTCTTTTTTATTCAATTTTTTTATGAAATTAATTGTCTCTATCGTTTGATTATAATAGTCAAGAAATAGAAAATCTTTGCCCGCGAGGTGTCCAGCATCAGCAAATAGGTGTGAGGCAAATAGAACAATATTATTTAAATTACCACTATACATTTTTAAAATTTGTCCTTTATTTAAAATTTTTTTTTTAAAATAAGCACTCTTGATATCTTGAGCTCCTGCAAAGTCCCCCTTTGTATATCCTTTAAGCCTCATAAAATAATTTTTATTTATAATATTCGTTTTTATTTTTGATTTTTTCAAATTATTTATATCTTTATTTGTAATTACCCTAGGATTTACTAAAGCCTCACTATAATTATTTAATATTTTAATAAAATTGTGAGCATTAAAAATTACTTTTATTTTTTTTTTAAGCGCTAATCTCAAACCAACTGAGGAATTATTTATCGAATTTTTTGAGGAAACTATAACGAAACTAACTTTTTTTTCATCAAAATAATCATTTATCAAATAAACTCTTAGTATAGATTTAAAAAGAATTGATATAAATCTTAAATCTAAAACTTTTGGATTTAAATATTTCTTTCCATGTCTTATATATTCGTCGTAAATAATTTCTCCAATATGAATATCTTTAATTTTGTAATTTTGAACAAACCAATTAAATTTTTTATTTTTTATTTCCACTATTGAAAAGATAGTTTTCAATAAACATTTCATTAATATCAAGGGACTTTTTGTTATATTACTAATTGAAATTGGCCGGTAAAACTTTTCTATTCCGAAGCTTTTATAAACTTTAGTTTGCCAACTTTTTTTATTATGATCAGTTATAACTTCAATATTTATTTTAAATATTTTATTTACAGCTGCACCAATAATTGAATTTCTAATTATATGATCGTGTAAACCTCTGTCTATAGCTATAGCAATTTTTTTTGTATTTTTTTTAAAAATTATTTTTTTGTTCAATTTAATAAATTTTTTAATTTGAGCTAAAATCATAATTATAAACAATTATTTTTTAGAGAGTAAATATGTATCGTATAGCCACAAATAATCTAAATCTGAATTTAAAAAAGTTCTTATTGCATCATTAGTTGTTTCTATAATTGGTTCACCATGTAAATTAAAACTTGTATTAAGTAGTGCTGGAATTCCAGTAATTTTTTTAAATTCCTTAATCAAATTAAAATATTGTAAGTTAATTTTTTTGTTAACAAACTGTGGTCTTACTGTAAAATCATAGGGGTGGGTACCACAAATAATTTTGTTTCTATTTTTTTCGTATGTATCAAAAGTAATAGTCATAAATGGAGACATAATATTTTTAGGATTTTTTATATATTTTTTATGATCTATATCTAAAATAGATAATGCAAATGGCATCCAAAAATATCTGCTTTTAATAGCTTTGTTTATTTTTTTTACATTATCTATCAATGATGGATTTGCTAAAATACTTCTATTTCCAAGGGCTCTTACTCCAAATTCAGATCTTCCTGAGGCTACTGCAATTATTTTATTTTGAGCTAGCAGTTTAGCAACAATCTTATTATCTTTTACAACTTTAATGTTATAACGATTATTCCTTCGTATTTTAAATTTTTTCTTTTCTGCGTTTATATTATTGCCTAAATATAAATCTTTTAAAGGTTTGTTATTACCTTCTCTATTAAGATAATAATTTCCACCAATTGATAAACTTTCATCTCCAGCAGATCCGCATACAAAAAGTTCATTAACACATTTTAATTTTGATAATTCTTGATTCATTTTTATATTTAAAGCTATTCCACCTGATAAAACAAATCTCTTAGATTTTGTTTTTTTATAAATATTTTCTACTAATTTTTTGCAAAGGTTTTCTGTGAAATACTGAGCAGCTCCCGCGATGTTATCAAATCTATGCCCTTTCCATTGATTAATTAGATGATTAAATAAATCTCTAGGCCTTTTATCTTTAATTATTTTTAATTTATCAACTTTGGAGATATCTTTTATCTCTTTATAAGCATTCATAAGGTAATTTTTTTTAGCATAAGGCGCCATACCCATCACTTTAAATTCATGTTCATCAGGCCTCATACCCATTATTAAGGTTGCAAAGGTATATATTCTGCCGATGTCATTTTCATTGGATGAAGATAAAATTTTTAACTTGTTTTTGTCTGCAAGCCACACCGTTTGATTTCGACCATCCCCCCAACTATCTAAAGTAACTATGTTTGTTTTTTTCTCTCTAAAAGGGGAACCAAAATAAGCATAATAAGCATGACAAGTATGGTGATCAATAAAGGTAATCTTTTTTTCATTTATTTTGATATGATTACTCAATGTTTTAACTAATGATTTTTTATATTTTGCTAAATATTTCTTTTTATTTTTAAAATAATCCTTTCTAATCTTTAAAAATTCATATTTGACCATATCCTCTTTATCAAAAAACCTTTTATTATTTAAAAGCCATTTAAAATATTTTACTTTTTGTTTTAATGGTGCATTGTGAAATTTTTTATCATAGAAATCCCAAAATTCTTTTATAGAAAATTTATTGGTATGTTGCGACTTAACTAAAACTGGATCTGCATCACTTGTTGTAAAAGCTGCTTTTGTTAACTGTTTACCCTCTATATCTGCAAATTTTAAACATTGTTCTATTGAGTATTTTGGATAAATTATAATATTTTTAATCCTCCTATATCTTTCTTCACACGCAGCAAAAATAATTTCTCCATCTTTCATTAAAGACGCAGAAGAGTTGTGGCTTATATTTATTGAAAGAAAATATTTATTTGATTTCATTATCTAAATTTTTTAAACTCAAACTTGCTTTATAATTATAAGACATTCAACTATATAGCAGTCCAACCACCATCAACAACTAAATTTGTTCCTGTAATATAAGAAGAGGCATCTGAAGCCAAAAAAAGAGCTGCGGAAGCAACATCTTCTGGTAAACAAAATCTTTTAAGAAGTGTTTGATCAATATATTTTCTTGAAAATTTTTTATCAAAATTTTTGTTTGTCCCTTTAAATTTTCCTTCTATTCCACCTGGACAAATATTGTTAACTCTAATTTGATATTTACCATAGTAAGATGCCAATTGTTTTGAAAAGTGGGTGATTCCACCTTTAACAATTGGATATGTCATACTATCTTTTGCTCTTGTTCCTTTATATACATTCATATTCTGGGCAACCAGACCATAAGTTGAGGAAATTTGAATTATCGAACCTTTTCTTTTAATACTTTTAAGAAAGTCAGCGAATATTTTCGCCATAAACGCAAATGATATTAGTTGTAAATCAATATTTTCTCGAAAGCTACTTACATTAATCTTTTCAAATGTATTAGAAGGCCAATCTTTTGTAGCTGGGTAGCTTGCATTTATATAAATTTCAGGAGATCCAAATTTTTTTTTTATAAAGTTTAACTTTTCCTTAAATGTTTCATATAATTTGCAATCAAATTTAATAAAATTTATTCTTTTATGATCTGAATTTTTTAATTTTTTTTGATCTAACACTACTACCTTTGCTCCAGCATCAGCCAAAGCCTTTGTTATTTCAAAACCAATTAAACCATAACCACCAACAACGATAGCTATTTTTCCTTTTAACGAAAATCTACTTAAATAATTTTTTTTTTTCATTTTTTTTTTTTAAAATATAATCAACTAACTTCCAATCAAATAAACTATCAATATCTATAGATCTTTCAGCAGGCATTATGTACAATGAGGTTTTATTATCATACCTGGAATTTAATTTAAGCAATTCTTTTCTTTTCCATATATATATTGAAGCATTCATATCATAAACATTAGGTGCATCTTGACGTCTCCCTATTTTTTTTTTATTTTTTTTTACTATTTGGACTTTAGTTTTTAATTTTTCTACCATATTAAAATAAGGATTTCTTTTGCATGGGGTGACAGAAATTAATTTATTTGATTTTTCGCTTACAAACTGTTGATAAGAATTTTTAATATCCTTAATATTTCTTAAAGGTGCAGTGACATGCAAATTAAATATAATATCAAATTTCATTTTTTTAAATTTTTCCGCTTTTTTAAGTGCGTGCCTCATGGTTGGCATGAAAACAGAGTCATCTGTGGCTAGTTTTTTTGGTCTTAAAAACCATCCTGTTGCTCCGTATTTTATTGCACAATTAAACAACTTTTTTGAGTCAGTGGAAACCATTACCAAGTCAAATAATTTAGATTTAAGTGCCTGTAATATTGTGTAACTCATTAAAGGATGACCTCCAATTTTTTTTATATTTTTATTTACTATTTCTTTTGAACCACCTCTCATACAAATTGTACATAATATATTCATATATCTATCTTATCTCATTTATAAATTTTGTTATTTTTAAACCATCAAAATAATTACATAATTCATTAGTTTCGTTGTTTAAAATTTTTTTATGCATTTCCAAAAAAGTGTCATTTCGCTGAAAATTTTTATAATTATATTTTTTGATTTTATTATTTTTTTTATATATTAGATAATTATTTATCAAATCACATTCTATGCTAAATTTATTTCCATCAATAAATACTTTTCTATTTGCAATTTCGGAATAATAATTAAAATTAAAATTAACCTGTATATTTTTGTTTATCTCAGCATTTAAAGAAAGGTAATCTTCAGTTTCAATTTTAAGTAAAGAATTTTTTTTTTTAACATAATTTTTTACTTTCATACTAGATCCAAAAATCCAAGAAATAAAATCAAATTCATGACTTAAATCAAAAACTACACCTCCTGAATTTTTTTTTGCGCTACTTGTTAAATAATATTTTCTTTTTCTCCAATTTTTTAAATTAGAAAAACAAATTGAGTTAATTGAAAAAATTTTTTTATTTTTAACTAGTTCTTTTAATTTCTTTATAACTGGATGAAACCTTAAATTATAACCAACATAAATTTTATTATTAATTTGATCTAATTTTACTGGTAAATGGAAAATTGGTTTTTCTACCAATATAATCTTATTTTTTAAAACTTTATTTATATAATTTAAATGTTTAAAATGATTTCCTGTTGAGGATGCAATGATCACATAATCGGGATTGATTGTTTTAACTTCTTTTAAATTTTCACATTTTTTTATTCTAAGAGGTAATTTTTGCTTAGATAGCACATAAGTTGTCTTAAAAAATTTTAATTTTTTTAAAATTTTAAAATGTCTCTGACCAATCGATCCAAAACCTATTAATAAAACAACCATAAATATAATTAAAGTTTTAAAGATTTAAATTCTGACCATTGACCAATATCTGACCAGTCTTCGTCTGATATAGGAAAAATTCCAATTTTATAACCTTTTTTCTTAGCTAACATTATAAAATGGTTAACATCTAAATATTTGTTTATTGGAATAATATCTATTACCTTTTTAGAAAATAAATAAAACCCAACATTGACAAAAAAATCAAAAGATGGTTTTTCTAAAATACTTTTTAAAGTTCCATTTTTGGAAATTTCACAAACTCCATATGGAATATCATACTTTTTATCTGATGCCACAATCGTAATATCAAAGTTATTCTTTTTATGAAAAGAATAAAAATCATAAAGATCAAAATTAGTAAAAATATCACAATTTGTTACCATAATATCGTTATCTATATTATTTTTATTTATCATTTTTAAACTTCCAATTGTTCCTAAGGGAATTTTTTCTTCATAAAATTTTATTTTATATTTGTTTTTTATTTCAGCAAAAAAAGCTTTTATAATTTGTGACTTATCATTGATAGTTAGGGTACAATTTTTGAGCCCATATTCATTTAAATTATTTAATATTTTTTCAATTGCGGTAATACCTCCTATTGGTATTAATGGTTTGGGTAATACATCTGTGAAGGGCTTCATTCTTGTTCCTTTGCCACCAGCCATGACTACGACGGATACACCTTTAATAGGTTTTTTAATTACTTTATCGTTTAAAATTTCCTTTAAATTAAGCACTTTAACCAGAATTTTGTACTTATTTACAACTGGAATGATATCAACTTTCTTTCTTAGAAAATAATTTTTAAGTTCTTTTTTTGAAATCAATTGTTCTTTGAGAAAAAATGGTTTTTTATTATATATTAACTCAATCTTTGAATTAATGTTGATTTTTTTTAGTATTGCTCTTCTAATATCACCATCACTGATTGTTCCTTTTAATTTATTCTTTTGGTCAACTACTGTAATACATTTATATCCACTTAAGCCAATTTTTTTTAACGCATCTCTTATAGTCTCACTTTTAGTTATTGTTATAATTTTGCTCATGGAAGATATTTCAATACCCATTTATTATTTTCTTTTTTCCAAACGTTAGATATTTTTTTATAATTATCAATAACACTCCAAAAATATTTAGAGGTAATATCAACATATTTTAAAAAAAAATTTAGATCTCTAGTTGGAATTTCGTGATCATATTTTTTTACCAATCTAACACCCTCATCTCTAGTTATATGATTCATTCTAATATCTTGTTGGGCGTCTCTTGATGCTCTGCCCATTCCAAACTTAGCATATGCTTGATACCAGTGTATTCCATCACACATATCATCTAAACTTGTGTATTTTGTGTATGTACCAGCAGATCTTCCTAGTGGATTAGGTTTAAATCCTGTATTTTTAAACGCATAGTAATAGTTTTCCTGAGGTATCCACTTCTTGTAATATGAAAACCAATGCATTTCTGTCTTTGATTTAATTATTTCATTTGGATTAGGAGATTTATAAAATTGAACCTCTGAATTAAGTATTTCTTTTTTTGTAAAAATTTTTTTTTCTAAACCAATTTCCATAAATTTATCAACATTGTTCCCTCTAAAATACTGTTTTTCCCACTCTTCTACACCCTCCTTAGGTAAATATTTATATTTATCATTTCCTCCATATTCTAATTCACCATTCTCTCCGTACATTATTAATTTTATTCCAAACTTCATAGCAATATGAAATGCAAAACTTTTTTGACCATATGTAAAAGGTTGCCACATGTCTCCAATTAACTCAAAACAAAGTTTACTTAACTTTCTGTGAATATTTCCATTTGGTTGCCCAAGTATATTTGTAAAACCGCAATCTATAAAGGATTTTAAATTTTCTCTACCTATTTCGGTATATTCAAAAGGCGACCACGTTACACAAAGTGGATTCATATTATATTTATATTTTAATTGGTGGGCCACATAACAACTATCTTTGCCACCACTACCTGGTACAATTACATCAAAACTACCATTTCTACTTCTAAATTTATTACATAAATTAATTAATTCTTTTTCACGTTTACTCCAATCTATTGTAGAATTTTTTTCGAAGGCCCACTGACATGCTGAACAAATACCATCCTTATTAAATTTTGTTCTTGGTCTTTGATTAGAAACCACACAATTTTTACAAAAAATTACTTTTTTTGGTAATTCATTATATTGGGTATCGATTGTAATTTTTTTCATTATAGATTATTAAAATTATTTAAAAATTGAGATCCAGCACTTCCACTTCTTTCAGGATGAAATTGACATCCGTAAATATTATTTTTATTAATTACTGAACAAAACTGTGTTTTCTTATAAATTGTTTTTCCTATAATATTCTTAGTATTAAATGGTTTTGCATAATATGAGTGGCAAAAATAAAAAGTATTATTTGAATTTATATTTTTAAAAATTTTATTTTTATTTAATTTAATATAATTCCAACCAATATGTGGCAACTTCTTTACTTTGTTTTGATCAAACTTTACAACTTCCCCGGCGAAAAAATTAAGTCCTGAAGTTTTTTTGAATTCATGGGAAACACTCATCAAATACTGCATACCCAAACAAATTCCAAGCAAAGGTCTTTCTAATATTAAAAACTCTTTCAATGCATAAAATAAATTTCTTTTTTTTAAACTATCAATCCCCTCTTTAAAGGCTCCAACACCTGGTATTATAATTTTTTCTGCTTTTATAATTTTTTTTGGATTTTTAGTTACATTTAATTTAATATTTAATTTTTTTAGTGTCGAAACTAAATTGAATAAATTTCCAGCATCATAATCTATAATAGTGATTTCTTTAATTGTTTTCATATTCTGACTTTAATTTTTGATTTATTTAAATATTTTTTTAATTTTCTTATACTTGTGGGTGTAACTTGGATGTCAAACTGACCACCATAACCATTTTTAATAAAATCTATATTTCCAGAATCTACTTGCTTGCCCATCCTTAAATCTTTGGAGTCATATGACATAAATTTTTTGTTTGTTTTTAATAGATAATTATAATGGAACATTGATCCAATACCCACTCCATCACAATCATAATTCCTAACAAGATTTAAAACGTCTTCATTTGTTCCTGCTCCGCTACAAACTACAACTGGCACATTAGAATATTTTAAAATTTTTTTAACTAACTCAAAATCAAAACCAAATCCTGTCCCATCTCTATCAACACTACATATAAATATTTCACCAACACCTACCTCTAGTAATTTTTGACACCACTCATCTAGTAATTTATTAGATCTTTCTCTTCCATAATCGTACCATGGTTCGTAAATATTTTTTTTAACTCTTTTTGCCTCAATAAGACCTACTATACATTGAGATCCAAATTTTCTCGTTGCTTTTTTAATTAAATCTATATTTTTAATAGCTGCTGTGTTTATGGCAACTTTATCAGCACCTGCTCTTAATATTTTATTAATATCTGCAATAGATTTAATACCACCTGATACTGTTATTGGGATATTTACATTTGAGGCTGGATTACGTAATACATTTAATAAATTATTTCTACTGTACAAACTTGCTACAGTATCATGAAAAAAAATTTCATCTGCACCCTCTTTTGAATACAATTCTGAAAAATAATTGGCGTGCCCTAAAACACGATTTCCCTCATAACATATACCTTTTATCAAGTTTGGCCCTTTAATATCTAATTTAGGAATAATTCTTAAAAGTTTAGTCATTTAAATAAAATTTTTTAATCTGATTTTTTTCTTTTATTAAATTTAGAATCTTATTGTAAATTCTTTGCGTCGAGTTTTCTTTTTCATAAACGTTTTTAACTTTTAATATTTTTCTTTTAAATGATTTAGAGTATAATTTTTTTATTGCATTTTGAATAGAAAGTGAATTTAGCTCACAATCTATTATTGAAGAACTTCTAGATCTTCCAGATTGTCTTTGTCCAATGTTTATAGTTCCCTTTTTTAAACTTGGTATTTCAATAACCCCACTAGAAGAATTTCCTATAACGCCATCACTTAAATTTACCAATGATAAATAATTTTTAAAACCTAGAGATTTAAAAAATACAAAGTTTTTATGTTTATTACAAATATTTAAAATATTTTTTTTTATTTCCCACGAACCTTCGTCAAAATTTGGAGATGTAATAAAAAATTTTATATCTCTATATTTTTTAATCACTTTAAAAATTAAATTAATATCACTTGATTGATTTTTTTTTAAATAAGTTTCTGGATGATATGTAAAAACAAGATTTTTTTTGTATAATTTAGACTTTAAATTTTTCTCGATTTCATTTTTATCTAAAAATTTAGTTTTTTTAAGTGTATCAACGTTAAGAGACCCAAAATTAAATACATTAGAGGGATCTTCTCCCATCTGGATTACTCTTTTTTTATTCAATTCGTTTGCAACAAAATGATAGTTTGAAAATTTAGTAATTGAATGTCTAATTGACTCATCTATTGCACCATAAGTTGCTTCACCTCCATTAATATGAATTATTTTTGATCTATTTAGATAAGCAAGATAAGTCAAAGGTAGCATTTCATATCTATCACCATAAATGATGTAAAAATCAGGATTGATTCTTTGAAAAATTTTTTTAAATAATTTAAATGAATTTTGAACAACATCAATATCGTTAAAATTTTTTTTGCTAATATTTTTAAAAATATCAATTTTCTGATAAATTTTTATTTTATCCTTTTTAATTTCCTGAATGGTTTTGCCAAAACTTTTAGATAAATGAGTGCCTGAAACAATTAACTTAAAAGTAATTTTTTTTGATGATTGCAATAATGAGATCAAATTTTTACAAGGTCCATAGTCTGCTCTTGATGTTGTAATAAAAAGTATTTTTTTTTTCATTTAATCTTATTGTAATTAAAAATACTTTCTGCTTTGACTGAAGTTTTTAATCTTTTTCCTATTATTTTTTTATAGTCAATAGGTGAAACGCCTTGTAGCCGTGGTCTTAGTGCAACTAAATCATCTTTCATAATCTTGTGATTTTTTTTAAGATTTTTAGAAAAGTAAATCGATTTTTTAGCAATTTTTTTAGTATTGTTTTCTTTTGTGCTAACTGAGTTTCTATTTTCTCCAACGCTAATCTTAACATCATTTAGATCTTTTACAAATTGACTCAAATATTTACATTCTAATGATGCTTGATGATCAGGCCCTTCCATATCATTGTCTAAAGTAATATGTTTTTCAATAATTGCTGCACCCTTGGTCACAGCAGCTGCAGCTGCTACAGATCCTATCGTATGATCTGAAAATCCAACTTGATATCCAAATTTCTTAATTTGATCAATTGACCCAAGCTTTGATTGATTAATATCAGTTGGGTAATCACTGATACAATGAAGAATTGCTAATTTATCTTTTTGGAATTTAATAGTCTTAAGAATTTTTTTTAACTCGTTTATGTTTGTCATTCCAGTTGAGAGAATAATTGGTTTTTTAAATTTTTTTATTGTTTCAATTAAAAAAATATTATCATTATCTGTGGAAGAAATTTTAAAGGCAGGAATATTAATTTTATTTAAAAAAATTGCACTCTCAATATCAAAAGGTGTTGATAAAAAAATTATTTTTTTGCTTTTACAATAATTTTTAATTTTAATGAAATCCGAATGATCTAAATTATATTTATTTATCAGATCATTCATAGATTTAAATTTTGTTTTTTTTTGATATTTTGCTAATGGAGTATTTTTAGTCATAAGTAGATTTACGTTTATTGTTTGAAACTTTACAGCATCACATTTTGCATTAACTGCATAATCGATCATTTTAAAAGCATTTGACAAAATTCCATTATGATTAATTCCAATTTCAGCAATTATAAATGGTGAGTGTTTTGTTGAAATCTCTTTATCTAATATTTTCATTTGATTTCACTAGAAAGTATTTATTATTTTTAATTTTAATAAAGGGTTTAAATTTTTTAGTATAGGTAGCATTTAACAACCTACTTAAATTTAATTTGCAATTTGAAAGATTTATTTCGTATAATCCTTCTAAATCAGATGATTTATATAATTTTTTTGACCATTTAAATTTACTTTTTTTATTTGAATAACAATTTTTATTTTTTAAAATATTTTTGAGAACTTTAATAGCTTGATTAAACATTAATAAATATGTTTTGTTTAAAATTTTTTCTATATCGTAATTTTTATTTAATTTGAATAAAGAGACATCTATAATTTTGCCATTATCTATTTTTTCATTTATAAAATGTGCAGTGCTTCCGTAATGTTTACTTTTTTGATATATCGCAAAATTTACTGCTCCTGTTCCTCTATATTTTGGTGTACCAGGATGAAAATTAATTGCCCCATATTTACTTTGACTAATTAATTTTTTTTTCAATATGTAATAACTTCTAAAACAAAAAATAAATTCAAATTGTTGATTTTTTATTTTTTTTAAACTAATTAACTCATTTCTTTTACTACTTTTTATGAATATTAATTTTTTTGAATTTTTTTTTAAAAAATTACTTACCCTCATAGAATATTTACAATTTTTTCTTCCAAAAAATAGAATATTTTCAAACATCAGGAATTTAATTTTATTTTTGATTTAATTGTTTCTTTATTGGTAAAATCTATAACGTATATATATTTTATATCTAGTCTGTCATCTTTAAACATAAAATTTATCATTTTATGAACTTTTGAAATTTTAGAATAATTTAAATCTTGCCATGCTATTGTTGTTTTTGGAATCCAATTATGAATTTTAGTGTTTCGATTGAAATTTATAAATTTATTCTTTGTTTTGTTGTCAATTTTGTTTTTAATTTTTATAATTTGATCATTAAGATTCCATCTGATGTGCAGGTTTGGTAATTTATTTGCAAAAATTCCTAATCCTGGAGAAAATATTGTAAATTTTTTTAATTTCATTTTTCTAAGAGTATGAATGATTTTATCAATATTTTTTGTATTACCTGCGGTAATTGCAATATGTGGTTTACTATGATTTTGTGCAACATATTGAATATTAATTTTTTTTAGAATTTTCCAAGCCTTTAAGATCTTCTTTTCAAATTTTCCAGTTACGCCTAGAACAATTGCACACTTTCTTATTTCTGTTTTAATCATTATTACAAAAATAGTTTATATTGAACTTTGATACTTTTTTAAAATGTTAATAATTTTTTTTATTTGAGAACTTTTTAAACTTGCGGTTGATGGAAGACATAAAATAGTATTAATCATTTTTTTAGCATTTTTTATGTTGTATCTCTGCTGATTTTTATATGGTTTTTGAAGATGATTTAAAAACCATACTGGCCTTACTTGAATTCTATTCGCATCAAAAATTTTAATTAATTGATTGATGTTTTTTTTATATTTTTTTTTTTGTATTTGAACTAAGTTGATCCAATTATTTACTTTACAGTATTTTGGAGGTTCTACAATTGATATACCTTTAACCTTCATAATTTCTCTTTTATAGAAGTTATAAATTTTTTCTTTTTTTTGTAAAATTTTGTTTATATTTTCAATTTGAGATAATCCAACAGCAGCATGTAAATTCGAAATTCTGTAATTATATCCTATATCATTATGTATAAACTTAATTGAGTCATCTTTTGCCTGTGATACTAAATATCTTACCTTTTCAGCTAAACCTTTTTTTTGAGTTAATATTGCTCCACCTCCGCCGCATGTAATAATCTTATTTCCATTAAATGATATACATCCAAATTTTCCTATCGTGCCTGCATGATTCATTTTTTTTTTGTTTATATAATAAGATCCAAAACTTTCAGCTGCATCCTCTATTATGTCTATATTTCTTTTTTTACAAATATCTAATAATGGTTTTAAATTTACTAAATTTCCAAAAACATGAACCACCATTATGGCAGAAATTTTTTTTTTTGTTTTTTTATTATAGGTAAAATTTTTTCTAAAGAATGTTTCTTTTTT
>MDTD01091122.1_pt1 | contig 22448 bp, 20 predicted proteins | sample 811221 | NCBI WGS metagenome assembly MDTD01 (sample SAMN05326646, study PRJNA326480) | marine metagenome | isolation source: seawater | place: Pacific Ocean: South West | collected 2011 | reverse complement strand
TTCGCATTTTTCTTCAAAAATGGTCTGCGAAAGGTGACCAGTATCGTTGCCCTCATCATGCTTGGGGTATTCTCCATTTTTCTTGCCATTCAGGCAGCCAAGGGAAACAGCGATTCCTGCCATTGCTTTGGGGAATTGCTGCCCATGTCTGCCGGCCAATCTTTAGGGAAAAATATTGCTATGATGGCAGGGATTGGCTGGGTTATGTATCGCAGCCGATCCTGGAACGTCGGTTCCTGTCCATTTGGCAAACCTGTTATCCTGGCTATAATCGCAGTTGGCTTTTTGGGAGGTCCATTTTTGCTTAAACCCATGGCTTCATTTAATCCGGCACCAAATCCTCCCATACAAGCAGATCCCGACGTTCCTGAAAAACCATCCCGATTTGCCCAGTTTAATCAATTTGAGCCGGAAGTCTCTCCGATCACCGAAGGCAAAGTCCTGGTTATCTTTGTCAGTCTCGATTGCGAGCACTGTCGAGAACTTGTTACCAAGCTTTCATTTGCTACCGACCGAAATCAACATCCTCCTGTTCGGCTAATCGCGTTTGGAGATCCAGAACTTCTTGCTGATTTTCGTACAGAAACTGGCAGCAAAGATCCTATCCACCTGTTGGGACTGGATCCAGAAGTCTTTTTCGACTTTGTTGAAACAAATCCTCCGGTCACCTATTTGCTGGAGGATGGTGAAATTGTTCAGACCTGGACCGGCGACGCCTTCAGCTTTGACATGCTTGAAAATTCAGGTGATTCCCGTTAGCAGCGGGTTAAAGATTGGGGTCTGGAGAGTCTGTTAGCTCAGCAGGTTAGTTGAGGCGTTTGTCCTGATATGGCATAATTCCATGTATCAATTTTCAGCATTGATTTGATCTGTCTTAAGCAAAGTAATCGGATATTTGGCACTTTCTTGCTCCATGCGCAATGCATGCTATACTCAGCCACGTTCATCTGGGGGGATATGAGTGGCAAGTATATATGACCTGAAGTCAAAATTTCAGCAGTTGCTGCAACCGATATGTGCATGGCTTTACTGTCTTAACTTTACTCCTAATGCCATTACTCTGATTGCTCTACTGCTGTCGCTTATCTGGGGCATTTTTCTCTGGATGCATCCAGCACCTTCCTGGCCCTGGCTGTTGCTTCCACTGGTCATGTTTTCCAGAATGGCACTCAATGCTCTGGATGGAATGATGGCAAATCAGTTCGATCTCAAATCCCCATTTGGTGCCATGCTCAATGAAATTGGTGATGGCCTCTCTGATGTTGCACTTTATCTGCCCTTTATCATGCTGGAAGGCGCAACGGGTCTTTTAGCTGGTGCTTTGGTTATTGGTGGGCTGGTGGTGGAAATTACCGGCCTCAGTGCACTCCTGGCTTGTGGAACCAGACGATTTGATGGTCCAATGGGAAAAAGTGACCGTGCATTCTTGTTTGGGCTGGTCGGTCTATTTTACGGTCTGGGCTGGATAAACACCCAATGGTGGATTAATTCCCTTTTCATCCTTGCTCTGGTTTTAATCGGTCTTACCGCCTGCAACCGTGTCCGCAACGCTCTTCGAACAGATTTCATCTCATGATTACCGCAGAACCAGTCGTCAACCAGACAGAAGGTACCCTTTCTTCCTGGGATGACGCACAACTTTTCTGGCGGGCCTGGGAGCCCGTCGAACGCAAGCTATCCCACGCCATCATTCTGTTACACCGTGGTCACGAACATTCCAGCAGACTTCAACGCCTGATTGACGAGCTGGACATGCCCGACATCCCGTTTTATGCCTATGATATGCGAGGTCACGGGCACTCTGAGGGAGAGCGGGGGTACGCAGATAACTACGATGTCTGGATTCGTGATCTGGACGCGTTTGTTCATTGGGTGAAAAAGCGTACTGGACTTAAAGATCAGAATCTGGCGATCATCGGGAACAGCGTAGGTGCGGTGACCGCCTGTGCATGGATACATACCTATGGTGCGAAGATCGGATCATTAGTGTTGGCAGCCCCGGCTTTTCGCATCCGCCTCTATGTTCCATTCGCCATTCCCGGCTTACGATTCCTGCATGCGATCAGACCACGCAGTTTCGTAAAAAGCTATGTACGCTCCAGCATGCTCACTCACGATATAGGTGAGGCAAAAGCATACGATTCTGATCCTTTGATTACCCGCAATATTGCTGTTTCTGTGTTGCTTGGGCTACATGATAGAGGTCGTCAGCTTGTTGAGTATGCCAGTGAAATAACAACGCCCATCATGCTCTTATCTGCAGGCAAGGACTATGTGGTTGATACCCGCTCACAGAAGCAATTTTTTGAACACCTTGGCTCAGAGACAAAAGCATGGCATGACTACCCAGACTGCTTCCATGCTCTACTGTACGAATCGAATGCGAACCAGATTTTGGCAAAAGCCCGACACTTCATTGAACAGTCCTTTGCCAATGCTCCAACCGTGGCGGCGAACACCGCACAATCACATCAGAATTATCAGAATCTGCTTCACAAGCCAAGTCTTGCAGCCAAAGCCTCAGCCCTGGCTCAGCAACTCATGCTCAAGACAGTGGGTCGTTTAAGCAAAGGAATTCAGACAGGCTGGAAGACAGGGTTTGATTCCGGTCCGTCACTCCAATATGTCTATGAAAATAAGGCCACGGGAATCACGCCGCTGGGAAAGCTGATTGATCGTATCTACCTCAATGCACCTGGCTGGCAGGGGGTACGGCAACGAAAAAAGCATCTTGATGACCTACTGTTGGAAGCCGTCAGGCAATCCATAAAGGATTTTGGAGAAGTCATCATCTTCGATCCTGCAATTGGATCTGGGAAATACTTGCTGGATTTGTTACAACTACTCCCTCAAGATCGGATAGCGGCAATCGTCCACGACCTTTCTGAAGATAACATCAATGCCCTTAACAAGCTTATCGCGGAAAAACAACTTCCTCTGCAAGCAAGAGTTGCCAACGCTTTTGATCCGAACAGCTACCAACATCTCCATTCAGCTCCAACTGTCGTCGTCGTTTCCGGGCTTTATGAACTTTTCCCCGACAATGACCTTGTCACGGCATCATTGTCTGCGCTTTGCAGATGCATGCGCCCTGGAGGGCAATTGATCTACACCGGACAACCCTGGCATCCCCAGCAAAACATGATTGGCAGAGTGCTTATCAACAGCCGCGGAAAACCCTGGATCATGCGATGCCGCCCCCAGCAGGAATTGGACGATCTAGTTGGAGAGGCGGGTTTTGAAAAGCTTTCGACGCGTGCCACCAATCAAGGTATTTTTACAGTGTCCGTTGCCCGTAAGAGGATTTACTTATGACAGATTCGACCCTACAGAACTATTTCCGGCTGATGACGATGAATGGTGGAGTACGCACTTTCCATGCAGCCAGGACATGCGGACTGCTCGCGGAACTTGGTTCTGCCCCCAAGACTGTGCAGGTGTTGGCCAGCGCATGCAATCTGAATATACGAGCATGCCAATTGCTGCTGAATGTATTGGCAGACCTTGGCCTTGCAGAGACTACCGACAACGGTTTTACGGGTACGCCCTTGCTGAAGCTATTGACCGGTCCATATGCCTCATTGAGTGACCTCTACTGGGACCACCTGCCTGCGTTTCTGCAAACGGGTATTCCCATGCAGCGAATGGATGATCCCAAAGAAGCCGAATCGCACTATGTGCAGCAGGTCGTATCTCTCGATTGGATGATGCGTGCTTCAGCTCAAGCCATATGCCCTAAGCTTACTGCCTTACTCCCTGAACATGCCCGTATTCTGGATATTGGTGCCGGTTCCGGTGTCTGGAGCCTTTCGGTTGCCGGATGTCGTTCTGATATCAATGTGGTTGCCGTTGACCGACCGGCAGTGCTGCAAATAGCATCCCAACATGCGGAGCAGGCATCTTTAGCCGACAGGTTCATCGGGAGTCCTGGAGATCTATTTGATCCGACATATTCGCCATTTGTAGGCAGTGATCAGCTATTCGATATGGCAATCGTCGCCAATGTCTGCCATGGCCTTACTCGAGAACAGATCCAAATGATCCTGCAACGTATCCATGGTTGGCTGAAAACAAACGGATATCTCGTGGTCATTGATATCCTGAAAGTCGTCCCATCCGCAAACCTGACCGCATCACTATATGAGCTCGGATTAGCCCTGCGCACAACCCACGGGCAAGTACATTCTGAAGATTCCCTTCGTGCCAAAATCGCCGATACGGGTTTCCTGGAAATGCGAGCAGAAGCCATCAACGCCCCTCCCCATATCATGGGCGCTATTATCAGCAGGAAAGGTCAGCAGGCCAGCGCATGAAAAGACTCGTCATTTTCTTCATTCTTTCCTGCCTGTTACAGGCTGCTTATTCGCAACAGGATCAGGAGGCCGATCACGAAGCGCTTCGGGAAATTCGGCGGGTCTTCGAAAAGGCAGTAGCGGAGAATGATATGGAGCAGATTCGTCCATATCTGGCAAAGGGATTTTCTATTGTTACTTTCACCGACCGAGAATTTCACGACTTTGATACCTTCCTTCAGCGCTGGGAACAAACCCGAGCTGAAATGTTGCATGGAGGCACCTATACTGTTGACCTTCAACCCGAACGCAGTGTTATCATGAATGATATCGCCCTGTGCCGCGGCAACTCCATCAATGAGATGACTACAGGCTCAGGAAAGTCATTCACCTTTACTGCAAAATGGACGGCTATCTGCTGCAAAGAAAACGGACAATGGCGCATCCTCCGTGGGCACAATTCCCTGGACCCGTTTCATAATCCCATGCTGGTAGACGGCGTGAAATCTCTCCTCATCAAGTCTGGGGCATTCGCACTGTTGGCAGGCCTTGCCATTGGAATTGCATCTACCTGCTGGGTCAAACGTCGTCGGTCAGTTGGTATAATCAAGCAGGCCCAAGGTAAATAAATCTGGAGCAGCTCAATACTTACTTAATGCATCAATGACTTTTTGCCATTCGAAAATTCTGGCCATGTCTATGGGCTTCTGGCCATGCTTATTGGTTGCATTGGCATTTGCACCATATTCAAGCATGATTTCCACAACCGGGGTATTGCCTGCCATGGCGTCCAGGTGCAGAAGGGTGTTGCCATCGTCATCGACATAGGTGATTAGCTGATCGGATTGCTTCAATTGCTCATGCAATGACGGGATCATATTCAGGCACATAGCATGCTCCTGTGCCATCAGTTCTTCCTGGCTGGGAGGCTGATATGACTTATCTTTTTTGCCCAGGAAGGAAAAGATACCCTTCTTTTTTGGTGGAGCTGATTTATCGGGCAAGATTTCAATTGCCTCAGGGTTGCCAAAGTCCAATCCCCAGGCGTTATCGTGTGCTTTACGCTGCATAGCATTCATACCAGCACGCATGGTATTGACGGTAAAAGCGCCATAGGCTCGATCAGCAATCGCATACATCCAGTCTGTTACGCGATCCAGTTTGAAGGAAACAAGCTGTCCCGCATTGATGCCCTTGGTCCATTCCGGGTCATTCAGCAATCTCCCCTTCATTTCGACACCATTAAACTGGACTTCATTGACCCACATATGTTCAAAATTGGGAGCATTTTCTGCTGTAGTCTTAAAGGCAACCTTGATCGCGGCCATCTGTAATCCGGGTATGATGCGACGATTTTCCCATGAGATTTCGCGCATGAAATATTTCAGAGTGGCAAGGGCATCGGCAGTAGCCTTCACCATTTTTGGATCATCGCCAACGTGCATGATAATTTTTTGATCTTTCTCCATCTCAATAACCTCCCTTTTACATTTAGCAGTGGTACAACATAGCCAGACGTGTCTGTAAAGAAAATCTTCCAATAGATTATTTAACAAGTAGATACTCACATGGGCTTGTATAAGTGTGATTGAAACACTAACATATCGGCAGGAGCTAAGGTTATAGATAGGAGATCGCAGGATGAGTCGACTGGAAGATCGTTGTTTGGGGGCATTACTGGGGTTGGCTGCGGGTGATGCGTTGGGGACGACCCTGGAATTCAGCATGCCTGGTGCTTTCGAGCCGATTACTGATATGGTTGGCGGTGGTCCTTTCGAACTGCAACCCGGACAGTGGACAGATGATACCAGTATGGCACTTTGTCTGGCAGAAAGTCTGGTGGAGTGTAGGGGCTTTGATCCTGAGGACCAGATGCAACGCTACCGGGACTGGTATGAAAATGGTCATCTCTCCAGTACCGGCTACTGCTTTGATGTCGGTAATACTGTCCTTGATGCTATCACCCAACATGCGCTAAATGGTAATCCATTCGCTGGTCCTGTTGGTAAAAATCGAGCTGGAAATGGCTCCCTCATGCGGCTTGCGCCCGTTCCGATTTACTATCAACGCCAACCTGCTGTAGCAATGGTTATGGCGGCAGAAAGTTCCCGAGTGACCCACGGTGCACCACAATCTGTTGACGCCTGCAAGTACTACACCGGGTTAATGATCGGTGCCCTGCATGGCATCCCCAAAGCAAAACTGCTGCGACCGTACTACTCTCCTATCCCCGCCTATTGGGAAAATCTGGAACTCTGCCAGGAAATCCGCGATATTCTTCACGAAGACTTTACACAGGTTCCGATATGCAGCATATCTGGTAGCGGTTATGTGGTCAAAGCAATGGAGGCTGCGCTGTGGTGCTTTGCCCGGACGGATACTTTCCGGGAAGGAGCTCTCTGTGCCGCAAACCTTGGTAATGACGCCGACACTACGGCAGCCATTTATGGTCAATTGGCTGGGGCATATTATGGGAAGTCAGGCATTCCTGAAGAATGGCTGCAGAAGCTGGCTCTGCGAGACACGATTGAGAAACTGGCATTTTCTCTGTATCAACTCTCCCTTTGATGGCAGAATTCCCGTCTGTTAAACGATAGCAACTGTCTTGATTTGGGCATGGCCACGCCGATAGTATCCCACTATTCGGGGAGCATGAAACGGCTTTATGACACAGACAGTGGAAGAAAAAGGGAAAACTCCCATCAGCTATCTGATGGCTACATTGATGGCTTTCAGTCTCAATATGATGGGGCTTGGGGAAGTCTTCTTTTTGCGAGACCTTCGAGGTGCCAGCTCCCTGCAGATTGGTAGTTATGTCTGTATTTTCTGGATCGCCTATGTGGTGGGTTGCCTGCTGGTTCAACCTCGCATGCGACATGTTTCTGCGGTTGTTCTGCTTCTCAGCTCTATGATTGGAATGGGTGGTATTGCGATAGCGATCCTCCTGACTCATACGATCTGGGGATTTTTCATCATCGCTGCCATAAAAGGGGTGATCATGTCGCATTTCTGGCCCGTGATCATGGGCTGGGTTTCCGCAGGACTTGAAGGAAAGGCCCTCAATCGCCGCCTTGGTCGATTCAATCTGAGTTGGAACCTGGGTATTGTCAGCGGCCCTCTCATCGGCGGTATTCTTTCTGATATACGTGGAGAATGGCCGATGTTTCTGGCCGTGGTCTGCTTTCTCGGTGGCGGTACGGCTATGCTGATTCTTTGCCTGAAGCATCGGGAAGTCTTTGTCTTCAAAGGTGAACAACGCCGAAGGAAGCAAACGACCTCTCTTGCAGAAGATCGCAGTACACCTTTGCGCTTTCCGGCCTGGATCGGCATGCTTGCGGCCTTTGTGGCTTGCGGGATCATGGTCAGCATTTTTCCATTGATCGCGACCGAACAGCTTGCCATCTCAAAAGCAGAAGCCGGATCTCTTCTCACCTATCGGTCATTGGCCATGACCGCAACCTTTGCGACTCTGGCCCGAATGAATTGGTGGCATGACCGCATCTGGCCGATGGCAATCGGTCTGATTATCCTGGCGGGATCTCAGTTGCTGCTCATGCATTCCGGTAATGGCATCTGGTTATCACTGGTCGTCTGTCTGACCGGCATTCAGACCTCGCTTGCCTACAACCAAAGCTTATTTCATGGTGCCAGTGGGGCTATCGATCGCACCACTCGCATGGCCATTCACGAAAGTCTCCTTGGTGCAGGTTTTGGTATCGGCGCGGTACTCGGGGGCTGGCTCTATGCAGCTCATGGTGCAGATATCACGTTTCTCGTCACGGCCGTTATTCTCGTCATCGCTGCCTCACTGCAATTTCTCTTCTCTATCAGCAGCAAGCTGAAGTCTCATAGACCCTCTGAACTTGATCTTGTGATTGAGGATCGCTGATAGCCTGGAAGCATTTTTATTTCCATGTATTTTGTGTGCGACCTGATGTCGCGACGCTATCTCTCATTTGCGCCAATCCCAGAATCCTGATTAGTGTGTCCTATGGCTTTAATAACAATTATCGTACATCGAGACAGTGTCTGTATGGGCGATGATATGGATGCACCACATGAAAAGAAGCTTCAGTTTTCTGCAGACGCAAATCTGGCAGACTTACTCAAGGCGCTTGCGGACTCTTCATATCTGCCTACAATTTCCGGGTCAGGTGAGATCTGGGAATTAAAAGTAAATGGGGCAATCACTTGCCGCGTTGGTAAAACGATGGATAACCCGACGTTTTTCATTCCGGCCAATTCAAAGCTATGCGATATTGGAGAGCCGGAGGAGAGTGTAAAAGCGAGACTGAGCTATTTCCCGTCCTCACGCAACTCAAGCAATAAATCTCACCATACAGATACCTGATAAGAATTCCTATGAAAGCGATTTTGTACAGCAGGTATGGCTCTCCTGATGTCCTGCGATTGGAGGATGTGCCAAAGCCTACTCCCAAGAATAATGAAATCCGGGTAAGAATTCACGCAGCTTCCATAAACGCTGCTGACTGGCACCACCTTACGGCTGATATGTTTCTCGTCCGCTTGTTTGCCGGATTATTTAAACCAACGCATCCCATACTTGGTGCGGATATAGCAGGAGTAGTTGAAGCGACGGGGAAAGATGTTTGCCATTTTAAGCCAGGTGATGAGGTCTATGGGGATCTTTCTGCCCACGGTAATGGTGGATTTGCAGAATTTGTGTCAGCCCCGGAAACAGCGTTCGCCTTGAAGCCTGAAAACCTGTCTTTTGAGGAGGCCGCCGCCGTCCCCCTTGCTGCGAATACTGCTCTTCACGGTTTGCGTGTCAGCGGTTCTATCCAACCAGGGCAAAAGGTCCTGATTCAGGGCGCGTCCGGTGGGGTGGGAACCTTTGCGGTCCAGCTGGCTAAGCATTTTGGTGCTGAAGTCACCGCTGTCTGCAGCACCCGTAACCTGGAAAAAGCGCACTCACTCGGCGCAGACCATACCATCGACTATTCTCTCGAAGATTACACTCAAAAGGATCAGCAATACGACCTGATTCTTGCAATCAATGGTTATCACCCGATTATGGCCTACAGACGCGCACTGGCGCCAGGCGGCACGTATGCCATGATAGGAGGCAAGCCGTCCCAGATGTATCAGGCCCTGCTCCTTGGTCCCCTGCTCTCCCGGTGCGGGAACAAGAAGATGCGAGCCGTCATCTCAACTTCGACCAGAGAAAACCTGCAGTTTCTCAAAGAACTCATTGAATCAGGCAAACTTGTCCCGGTAATAGACAAGCGCTTTCCACTCGCAGACACGGCTGCTGCCATGCGTTATCTCGGAGAAGGACATGCCAGAGGAAAGGTTACCATTACCATCCATGCCGCCATCAAAGATTCTTAACCTGTACGAATTATGAGGCAGGTCATTTACGTAGAGCGGATTAATAATCCTTTGGCCCTGGCTCCGGTACATTCAGGAGCAGACGGCGGATCAGGTCATCCGGGGTGATATTTTCCGAATCAGCGCTGAAATTCGTGAAAATACGGTGACGCAGAATCGGCAACGCCAGACTTCGGACGTGATCACATGACACGTTAATCGTGCCGCTCATGATCGCTTTTGCCTTTGCTCCCAGGATCAGGAACTGCGCTGCACGCGGACCGGCGCCACATGCCACATAGTCGCGGATATAATCAGGCGCATTTGGGTCTCCCGGACGGGTGGCGCGAGTCAATCGTGTCGCATATTTGATGACATGGGGGCTGACCGGCAGGTCGCGAACCAGTTCCTGCATCTCCAGCAGTTTTTCCCCATTGATCACATGGCGAACCTGAACCCGTTTCCGACGGGTGGTATCACGGACGATCTGTTCTTCTTCTGCTTCATCCGGGTATTCGACGATGACGTTGAACATGAAGCGGTCAAGCTGGGCTTCAGGCAGAGGGTAGGTCCCTTCCTGCTCAAGTGGATTTTGCGTCGCCAGTACAAAGAAAGGTTCTGGTAGGTGAAACTCCTGGTTCGAGGCTGTTACCTGATGTTCCTGCATGGCTTCCAGCAGGGCCGCCTGGGTTTTCGGGGGAGTCCGGTTAATCTCATCGGCCAGCAGCATATTGGTAAAAATCGGTCCCTTGATGAAGCGGAATGATTTGCGACCGCTGTCCTCATCAATCTCCAGCACATCTGAACCCACGATATCCGACGGCATCAGGTCAGGCGTGAACTGAATTCGTTTGAAGGACAGATCCAGAATGTCCGACAAGGTCTTGATCATCAGGGTCTTTGCCAGTCCCGGAAGGCCGATCATCAGGACATGGCCGCACGACAGCAGCGCCACGATCAGCTCATCCAGCACCTGGCGTTGTCCCACGATAATTTTGCCGAATTCATCCTCAATCTGGCGCATCAGTTGCCCGGCTTCGACAATCGTTTCCGGGTTGATATCCACTGGCGTGACTTCCTCATCACGGGGATCGCTGAATTTGACGCTGATATCGCTGAACCAGATGATATCACCATCATGCAGATCGCTGGTTTTGACCAGGTTTTTATTGATCATCACCCCGTTCTGACTCTCAAGATCGACTACTTGCCACTGCTTATTGTCGCCTTCTCCTGCCATCTGAAAACGCGCATGCTTACGCGAGACGCCTGGCACCTCACCCACGTAAATATCACAATCATCTTCACGGCCAAGGACATAGCTTTTGTCCGCATGAAGGTTGATACGGGCTCCGGCACGTTCACCGGAAAGGATGGTCAGGCTTGGCATGGAGAACTCCGGTTAAGGGGCTGTTGGCATTGGCTTCCCAGGCTCAGGAATAGCCAGAACAGGCAAAGTTTTGATGGTGGTGGTGATGCGAATTGTCTGAAGTGTTTCAAGGTGAATATGGCGCATCGGTTCCGCCTTGGGAAGCTCCTGACGCCAGATCTGCCGACGTCGGGTCAACTGCCACCCCTTGAGTGGGCGCTCGAACCAGATCAGATCCAGCGAATGAATGCTCCCCGGTACCCTGGCGCCGGATTGTTTCAGCGCCACTTTTTCCCGCCACTGCTGTACCAGCGTCCCGGAGGATGTATCGCGAAACTGGATGATGTGCACTTTTTTGTGATCAAAAAATCCCTCAATTTTCATAATCTCATCCTGGATGAGTTGCCGGTCCTCATCCCGGTTGTCCGTACTGGCATCGGCAAACGGCACCAACTGCACATTTTCGTAAAACGCTTCATCGGTCACCAGCACCAGATCATACTTATCCACCGGCAGGTGCTGGAAGGAAATCCGGCGACGCTCCCTGTCGATATAGCCTTCATAAGGCTTGCGTGAACGATGGCCCACCAGAATCGCCTGATTCGGAATCATTGACTCTTCGGTCAGCGGTATGACACAACCACCGGTGTCTTCCAGGTTCGTCTTCGTGTAGAGAAACAGGCCTTCATACTCATCTTCTGCCTTGACCATGTGTGTGGATACCAGCCCGCTCACCATCAACATCAGGCAGAAACTGCCTGTAAGCTGTCGAACCAGAGTGCTGAAATAAAGGTTAGCCATAGCGCAGATATAGGAGGTGTATGCGTGCATGCAGGACAGATTCGTTGTTAGGTAAGACACGCCAATGAGTCAGGAGTTGCGCCATAAGTTCCCCGCCCTCAGGATTCCCGTTTCGGAGCCGAATCTCTCTGCTCACTAACAGGTTCATCAATAGCTTCTGCTTTGAACGTATCAACCAGTTCCTGGCGCAATGCGCTGATCTGCGACTGTGCATGTCGATGCATCGACCATGCTGCTTTCAGATCCAGCAGCACAAACGCAGTCAACAGCGCTGCCGCCGTCAGGCATTCCGTCCAGTAAGTCAGAATATCGCTGGCTTCCTGCATGCCGGGTAACACAAAAAGCGTGCCTTTGATCAGGCGGGTCAGCAGCAATAGCAGCGTAATCATGCATATTCCACGCAACAGCCGTTGCCAGAAAGGCAATTGTTCCTTCCTTACCTTCCATTGCCAGATCTCAAATGCCGCTACTGCCAGAGCCAGCACAACCGCTATCCCCAGGGCAAGGAGCGCAATGATCTGGCGATGACTCAGGTCCATATGACTCCCCTTTTCAAATGCATGGTGACCTCAATCGTTATGATTATCCTGCATCACGATATGCAGGATATTATCCACCACATCATCTTCCAGTCCGTAAGACTTCGCCTTTTGCGACAGGATTTCCCGTTCACTGTCCTGCAGGATGCCGTCAGTCAGAAAGATGTGCAGCATCTCCTCAAACTCCAGAATATCTGTCATGGAGTAGGGCAGTTTTTGCTCGGCTACTACACTTGCCTCCAGTTCCTGCGCCGTCGAATGATCGATCCCCAGCTTAACGGCCCGTTGCTCCAGTACCTGCCGTTCCCGCTGTACAATCACCCGGTCAGCCAGGAATAACCGCACCAGCTTACGGTACTTCTCCCGGGCTTCCTCCGTAATGGCCGGTCGCATCAATGATGATTCATACCCGCAGGCATCCGGGTGATCTGTTGCCAGGATGCTGACCAGTGCTTGTCGCACCACATCTGCCGACTCATAACGCAGATCCCGGTCCTTTGCCAGCAATCGCAGAATCAGGTCATCCAGTTCCTGTGGAATATCGATTCCATACGACCGAATTGGATCAGGGATTTTGCGCACAATTTGCCGAAACGCATTGTGCATGGAGGTGCAGGCGTTCGGATCAAGATAATCTGCACCGGACAGCAGCCGGTAAAGCAGGGCTCCGAATGCATAAAGATCCGAGCGTCCATCGAGTTTCTCGCCCTGCACCTGCTCTGGTGACATATAAAGCACCGTTCCGACAGTCGCTCCTGGGGTTGTCAACGACAGCCCTCCCATGGTCAACGGTACATAAGCTGTGCCAAAATCCGTGATTTTGGCCCGACCATCACAGTCAAAAAGAATATTGGCTGGCTTCAGGTCCCGGTGAATAATCCCATGGCGATGTGCTTCCGCCAGACCGCATAGAATATCGCAGGCGATCGGCAACACTTCTTCCGGGCGCAGCATTCCTTTCTGGTTGATCAGCCGTTGCAAAGGCCCGCCTTCCAGATATTCCATCACCAGATAATAAGACTCATCGTGATAATCGAGCGAATAGACCGCGGCAATATTGGGATGATTGAGGCGGCTCAGTACTCTGGCTTCCTGGATGAACCGTGCTTGTGACTGCGCATTCTTCGCTGCGTAGCGTGTCAGTTGCTTGATCGCCACCAGCTTATCCAGACGCACATCCCTGGCCAGAGAAACCAACCCGTATGCCCCACGTCCGATCCGTTTCAGAATGCGGTATTTGCCAGCCAGTAAAGGGGCACTACCCGAATCATCCGGGCGCGGCGCACTTGGCAGTTCGTCCGAATCACCCGGCTTCAATTCGATTGTTTCCTGATATTGAGTCTGGTGTGCCGAACGAATCGCGCGAATCAGGCTATGGACCGTCTTCAGCAGGATTTCACCCTCGTGCAACCCACAGAAAAGGATGTCATTCACATATAGCCAGGTTGTTTCCCGATGCTTCACACAGCTTTCAGACAGCAGGCCACCATATGGCAGTCGCGTATTCGGCAGATCACTGCAATAGATCGCCTTATCGCTCAGCAGAATCGCATCTTCTGCACTGCAATCCTCCGACACATCAATTAACAACAATGGAAATTCATCGTCCAGCAATCCTGGAAAAAGCATCGACAGTACCGCTGTATTAGTGGCCATGCGGATCGTTTGCGGAGCTTTGGCACCATCCGTACGCTCAATCTTCTGAACGCGATCTGAATAATTTCTGAGCGCATCGCTGAAGTTGCCTATGATGGATTCCGGAGATTTCATATCACCTGTTGCCTGTTCTGGATCGGTATCAGCTTATAATCGCGAGGCTGCGGTTGGGATGGTTTGCTGATGCCCTTTGATGATTCGCATCGTCAGTGTTTCCAGAGCCAATCGTCGCGGCAGGGACGACGACACATTCAGCTTATCAAACTCTGCCAACCAACTGATGATATCCACCAGTTCAGGGCCGCCATAGCGCTCTGCTGCTTCCGCCAGCAATTGCAGACGAAAAGGGTGAATTCCCAGCAAAGGATTGTGCGGAAATTGCATTTTCGCATCATCACCAAGTTGCTTGATCTTTGCTCCCAGTTCCCGTGGACTCACCTTCAATCCAGCCAGCAGCAATTTCGCATGAAGCACCTCTCTGAAATACCGCCCCATCATCCGCGTCAGTCGCATACAGTCACTGTCTGGACTCTTCGAATGTTCAAGTGACTGGCTGATCACCGTAAATGCATCACCCAGGTTTCGTTTTCCCAGTGCATCATTAATCGCAAACGCACTTGCTTCCCGTTGGCCAATACAGATCTCCCGCGCATCCCGCAGACTGGGCTGCTCACCCGCATAGCAGAGCAACTTCTCCAGCTCAGGATCAATCCGTCCGGTATCGTCCCCGATCACTTCCATCAGGTATGCGATCACATCCCGGCTCAGCTCCATCTGCTTATCCTGGGCTCGATGACGCAGCAGTTCTGCCACCTGCTGTTGCCAGTTCCGGCTGTTCATATCCGGCTTGTCAAAAACCACAAACTTATAGACTTTGCTGATCGCCTTATAAAACGGCTTGCGCTTGTCGATGCCGCTCGCATTGATGACGATATTCACATAGTCCGGCAATGGCTCCTTCACCATCTCCGTGAACCGTCGGATAGCCTTGCCCAGATCGCCGGGACTCTTCACGCTTGCGGCCGACTCATTCGCAAAACCGCTGTAATTCTGTAGCCAGCAGGTCTTCACTGCCACCAGAAAAGGAGGCGTATTGATCGACGACATCAGATCATCCAGAATCGCCGCATCATCTCGTGTATCTGAAGTCCGAAACACTTCCGGGTTGAAATCGTCCTTGTCCGCGCCAACCAGCGCATCGACTTTCTTACGTGCCTCTTCTGCCGCAGTGGCCTCATCCGAGCCGGTATAAATGAACAAGTCGCCCATGTAAAAAAGAAAAATCCTGCTGCAAAAAGATCGGTGTTTCAGGAGTGCAGAGCGCGACTATATCGGTACCTCAGATTCCCAAAAACGCAAGCAGCCATCATCCACTCCCTGCCAAACTTACGTTAATGTTTTGATCCCGTATAATGCAAAAGATTCAGGACCTCAAAGCATTATGCTCCGTGGCACTTCTTATACTTCTTCCCGGAGCCACATGGGCAGGGATCATTACGTCCGATATCACCGGTCTGGCCACGTGCATGCCCAATCGGCATTCCCGGATGTCGTTGCGTTGGCGTACTCGCAAACGCCTGTTGCGGAGGTCGTCCCGCAGCTTTCGCCTGTAGCACGGCTTTATACTCCCTAGCCTGCCTTCCCAGTTGCAGGCAGGTGCCCATGGCCTCAAAATACGGCATCGTATGGCTGAAAAACGCCTTATAACCTTCGCAAAGTCGGTTCAGTCCCGGTTCTCCTGTACTGCTCGTCTCTACCCGATGATTCGGGCAGCCGCCCCAACAGAAATTCAGGTATTTGCAGCTCCGGCAGACATCCGGCAACGTTTCAGACTTATCCCGTCCAAACTTCATCTGGAACTCGCCATCCAGCATTCCTGAGAGGGGCGTCTCAGTCAAATTGCCCAGTTGCCATTCTGGAAAGACAAAGTGATCACACGAATAAATATCACCGTTGTGCTCCAACGCCACATTGCGCCCACAATACCGGGAGTGCACGCATAACGCCCCCGGCTGTCCCATCAGGATCGTCAGCATCATGTCAAAATGCTGCACAAACACCCGTCCGATATCCTTTTCGCGCCAGCGGTCAAACACCCCGTTCAGGAAGGTTCCCCATTCCTTCGCTGTGATCGAACGCTCATTCTCAATTTCACCCGTTTCGTGATCTACAAATTCCACCAGCGGGATGAACTGCATGAACTGCACGCCCCGTCGTTTGATGAATTCATAGACCTTCACCGGTTCCTTGACGTTCAGACAATTCACCAGCACCAGTGCATTAAATTCAACCTTATGCTTCTTCAGGATTTCCAGACCCTGCATCACCTTATCGTGGGTGCCTTCTCCCACGCGGTCCAGCCGGAAATGATTATGGATATCTGCCGGGCCGTCAATACTGATCCCCACCAGGAACTGGTTTTCAGCCAGAAATGCACCCCATTCATCATCCAGTAGTGTCCCATTCGTCTGCAACGCATTAGAAATTTGCATGCCGGGCCGTGCATATTGCTTCTGAAAGGCCAGAGCCTTACGGAAAAAGTCGATCCCCATCAGGGTCGGCTCTCCGCCTTGCCAGGCAAAATTCACCTCCTGTGCCCCTTCTGGCTGCATCTCGATATACTGCCGCACAAACGCTTCCAGCGTCTCATCGCTCATCCGCCACTTCTCGCCGCGCGGATAGAGAACCTTCTTCTCCAGGTAAAAGCAGTATGCGCACTTCAGGTTACAGACCGGTCCGATCGGTTTGCACAGCACATGAAACGGATAACGCGCTTTAGGTCCCTCAGACCCCTTCATCACCGATTGCTCTGACATGGTCAGCACCCCTTACTCAATGGATTCTGCCACCAACTGATTCCCCGCAATTGGCTACCGGCAGAAGAATTTCAAAGCAATCCTACTATTCCCCCGACCCCTCAGAAATGCAACCACCAATCCCCCCACCCAAAACCACTAAGCATTAATCCTGCGCCAGATCGTCGGTGACGCGGGAGAGGGTGAGGATGGTGAGAGCTTTGGGAGCGAGGGTATAGGTAGTGAATGGCTTGGTGCTGTCGTTGACGGTTGTGTTGATGGTGATTGGACGATCGCTGCTGGTGTTATAGGCATGCAGATCCTTCGCGGTCAATGTGGTTTCACTGTTCAGATGATAGTTCTTTTCAAAGGTGAAGGTCAATTCGCGGGGCGTGTTCGGATCACGATTGACCAGAACCAGGTTGAGGCCTGATGCCGTTTCGATGGCGGTGACCGTCAGTGACAGATCATTGACGTGAATGTCGGCCATCTCGCCTTTGACCTCTGTTGCCAGCACTTGAGTACCCCCATGATTCAGAAGCAGGTTAAACATCTCGTGGATAGCGGTGGTGTAGAGCGTCCCTTCCTTATCCCGATAGATCGCGCCCCAGGGACCGCCACTGTAGCAATGATACGTCATCATGCCGATATCCGGACGGTTCAGCATGCGGTTGAGCCATTCGGCGGTGGCCAGACTGCCGATGAGGCCATGGGTCTGATACCAGGTGGTGCTCCATTGCTGATCCTTCGGGCGTGGCGGCCACATGGCATGTTCCGAGATAAAGAGTTTGATCCGGTCTGAACCGGTGATCGACAGGATATCGTCCCGCAGTACATTCAGGTACTTCTCTTCCAGTTCCGGGATGGGAAGACCGTGATAGTAGGGATGAAGCACCAGAGACTCGATATCCTCCCCCAAGGTCTTCAGCACTTCCCTATGCCAGACTTTCCAATCCCCATCCGCCCGTGGTTTCTTTGCCGCTGTACTCCAGGGGGCGGTTGCTGCATGAGCGGCAAACCGTGCCTCAGGATCGATGGCCCGCACCGCTTTGATGATAGCCTGACACTGCTTGATATACTCCGCCACCGCGATGTGTCGATGCCAGTCGATCTCATTGCCCAGTTCCCAGGCCGCCACCCGGACTGGTTCTGGCAGGCCCAGTTTGACCCGCTTTGCTGCCCAGTTGATATCCCCGTTCTTATCATGTTCGGGATCACCGGTCAGAAACTCCACCATATCGGCGCAGTCTGCCACCGAATCCTTCGTCATGTTGAAGACCCAGACAAACTTCGCCTGCGGATCGGTTCTGAGGACGGAGTTGATCCACCCGACCGGTCCGGCCCTTTGGACCTCCGGCGCCTTCTGCCAATGAGTCAGGGACATCGGCTCCCGGTCGGATAGGGGACCGATCGCCTTCTTCCACGAGAAATACTGCGAGCCGGTTCCGGACATCCGATTGAGAGGCAACGGTGATCCTTCCACCAGTTTCAGATACGCAGGGTCAAGGTCCAGACTATCTGGCTTCTCCTGATCCATGATCATCTTATTCGCCCAGATCCAGTTATGATTATAGCCGAAAAGCTGTGGTGACCACGGTCGGATCACCTGCGATTTCCGGATCGTCACCGATGCCGGTAGCGCTTCGGCATCGTCCATCGCTTCAGTCGTGGCAGCACGGTCAACCGCCTGATACTCATCACCGGGTTTCTGAGCTTGAATCATCAGGGATATTATGAATAAGAAAGTAAAGGAAAGGGCACAAGTATAGCGAGCGAACATGGGTTTGCTTTCATATATAGGGGTCTTAATACGCGGTATAGATACTCTTTGCCGGGGCCGTCTGGGCATAGGACGCCTGTTGATACATCTCCTTGGCTTCAACTGCTGAAACATGTCCGTCATGGAAAAGATGATTGGCTTTGAACTCATGCCTGCCCCTGAGATTGTAAACCCGGGTATTGAATCCATTCATGTACGAATCGTTATAGCCGGGATAATGCCAGACCAGCACAAATGAGCTGTTTGTCGTTGCATCCACCAACCAGACCGCATTCGAAGAATTCTGGATCTCGGTAATCTTTTTAAATGGTTGCACACGCGTATGGGCATTGCCGGTGGTTGATCTGGCATTCCAGAGACTTGTATGTGGCGGGGCATAATGAGCGTCATTGAACTTATTCACCACGGGTTCAAACTGCGGTGTAAACGATGGACAGTTGAGGAAAGATCCGGTAAGACTGGTTGTCAGATTGATACTGAAGGAACCATTTGAGTATCGGTAAGGTTTATAGTTTTCCAGGTTGCCACTTGCCGCCAGTTTTGAATACCAGCGACCTTCATGATTGTAATCCGCATACCAGCCGGAGGTTGGTTTATGAGCGAATGGGATATAGTCTTCGGCCTCTGTAATATAACTGGCTGTTGCCAGCCCAAGCTGCTTCAGGTTATTGGTGCAGCTTATGCTCTTGGCCTGGCTTCTGGCGCGTGATAGTGCCGGAAGTAGAAGGCTTGCCAGTACTGAGATTATGGCTACCACAACCAGTAGCTCAATGAGGGTGAATGGTTGCCGTTTCATAAGTCATCTCCTGTTGTACCTGTTTATGCACTTTCCCTCCTGACCAGATAGGTCGGGATCTGGATACGATCTTCAAGCCATTCCTCGCCATTGATCATCTGGATCAGCATGCCGATTGCTCGGCTGGCAAAGGTCCGCTTATCAAAGCCGATAGTTGCGATGGAAGGGTGACAGAACCGATGAAAGTCCGTCTCATTGTGGCCGATCACCGAGATGTCATCCGGCACTGAAATTCCGGCCAGGCTCAATCCCTTCAGCAGCGCAAAGGCGAGGGTATCGTTCTCTGTCAGGATGGCTTGTGGCCGAACATGTCTGTCTGCCAGTGACGCACCAAACTCACAGGCGGCTTTGGATTGGTTGTGGCATTCTACCATCTCCAGTGACATGCCCCTGTTTTGAAAGGCTTCCTGCAAAACCTTCAATTTGGTACGGGTCAGCACATCTACCTTGTCACCGAGAAAGACAACCCGCTCCCTACCTTTAGCTTTCAGGAAATCCGCTGCCTCTTCGAAACCGCTACGCCATTCTTCGGAGACCGACGGAAATCCATCCATATAGTTATTTAGCAGCACCGTCGGAAAACCTTTCCGTCGGATATAATGCCGGATTTCTGGATAGGTGCGCAGAATATCACCCTCATGGAGCAGGAGACCGTCACATCGTCCTTCCAGCATGAACTCCATCGCTTTCTGTCCTCTGTCTGCCCTCCAGCGGGTTACAGACATCTGGATGCTGAAACCGTGCTTTTCGGCTTCCTCCATGAAAAGAGTCGACATTTCACCATAGTGCGGTGTATGAATCTCACCGATCACCAGACCAAGAACCTCTGTTTTACCCATCTTCAACGCCCGTGCCAGATGCGAAGGGCGATATCCCAGCTGCTCGGCCGCTGTCAGAATCTTCCGACGGGTCTTATCCGAGACTTTCGCTGTCGAACGGTTCCCTTTCAGTGCGGCTGAAACGGATGAGATAGATGTTCCGGTATGCTTGGCGATTTCTGCCAGAGTCACAGTCATGGTTGGCTCCTGATACTAAACTTCATGTAACGTTGCATCCTTCTGGTATAGCACATTGGCGCTTCCGACTCAAGAGCTGACCATAAATCAGCATCTTAAAATCAAATGCAACGTTGCATGTAAAGGCATTTTACGATTTCATCAAGCCGATTGCAAGAGGGTTGTCAGTTTTTTATGACCGCGCTGTAGAGTTGTGGCACGCCACTGTCCGGTGAATTAAAAAAGACTCGTTGCTCATCCTGACTAAAAATTGGGTGCATGTGGCAGCCACTGGCGTGATCATGTCGCACATGATCCCCCTCTGCCAGTATTGTACATTCACCATCCGGCAACGTGTAAAGCACAAGGCTGGAGCGTTTGGCATCACCATCCCAGATATCGGAAATTACTTTTGTCTGTTCCCGGTTCAGAGTGGAATGGATACCCCGATGGTTCTGAATCAACGTACACGGCGGTTCTCCATCCAGCGGATACAGCACCAGGCTCTGACCACAATCTTCTGTCTTGCAGTGAGCCACCAGCTTCTGGCTGTCCGGCGTCCACATCGGATGATGAGTAAAGAGGCCGACAAAGCGCAGATCACTGCCATCACCATTCATCACATACAGCGACTTGATCTCCGGGCCGGTTCGTGGCACATCCTTGTTGAACTTGTAAAAGACCTCATTGCCGAATACCACCATCAGCTTCTGATCATCCGTCGACCATTTCGGATTCTGAAAGTTCGTCAGTTCGGCATCAAACTGACCAGACAGTGGATGCAGTTCCGCACATTGACGCACATGCAGGAATTCCCGGGTGGTTCCGTTCTTGCGGTCCCAGACGTAAAGCTGCTGCATGCCCTTATACTGATCTGCGCTGAAATCATTGTCCCGTTTCATGATGATCCCCTGCTGACGCTGCACATTGAAGCTGCGGACCAGACCGTCCACCTCTTCGGTCTCACCCGTGAGGATATTGACAATACGGGTATAAGCCGGGCTGATCATTGGGCAATAGCCGATGGTTTCGTTGTCGATCCAGTGCTGAGAGCCGCCGACATGACCAATAGCTTCGCTCGATTCACCAACAATCCGAGGCTCGGAACCATCCACATTGGCGACGATGACCACACCCGGCCCCGGAATGGTGTCACTCGCGAATTCAAAATAGAGCAGATGCCTGCCATCTGGAGATTCGACGGCTACATCATAATAACGGTGAACCGCAGGACCATTACCACGGGAGAGTTGTTGCACAGGACAGGTTGTTTTCATGGTGAGCACTTTCGTTGGGGTTCAGGACTTGGGTCACAGGGCTGATAGCGTGGACCTTCAGGTTGCCGTATTCAGCGATAAGCGGGCACATCTGGCGGAAGCCGATTTTGCCACCGGTCAGCACCGGGCCATAAGTCTCGCCATCATCCGTCCAGCTAAAGGCAAGGACTTCCTGTTTGCCCTGAGCAATGGAGAATTGCACATGGGCCCCGGATTTGACCAACCTGATATGATAAGGCGGAATGGCATCCGGGATTGAAGGAATCGGATCTGCCCCCTGAGCCACCAGATGAAAACCGTGGCTCTTGCGCAGATTGCAGGTGGTAAAGGCCCGTTCTGTGGGATGCTTGCGCCGGAAGTAGGAGACGTGCAGCGCGTTCATATCACCACTGTGATACTGGTTGTACGGTCCTTTGCGTTCAGCCAGCGACGGATCAAATAGATCCTTGCCACCATGACCGACTGCTGCAAAGAACATGATTGCCAATCCCGGATCTCGGATCGGATAAAAGTCCCATGTCACCTCGATATGGTCCGGAAAATCCTCCGGACACCAGAAGACGATATTGGCTTTCTGGCCATCATCCGGATCTCCCGTAGCCTCCAGTCTCATTCGCCCCATGGGGAAGGATGTTGCTCCATCGCCTTCCATTCGGAAGCCTTTCAGGTCGGAGGGTGAAGACAAAGGATTATCATAAAGGCAGGTGCCTCTCTCGTACATCAGCATTATGCTATCTCCTGAATGATGTATCGTTAAAGATGATTGATAGGATATAGTATGGATGTTTTTTATTGCTTGATCTATGCCCTCAACAGG
>MDTD01070479.1_pt1 | contig 22451 bp, 20 predicted proteins | sample 811221 | NCBI WGS metagenome assembly MDTD01 (sample SAMN05326646, study PRJNA326480) | marine metagenome | isolation source: seawater | place: Pacific Ocean: South West | collected 2011 | reverse complement strand
TTCGTGATTTTGTTTGGGGCTAGGCATGGCTGGATTTAGGAAATGCTGATCGTCAGAACTTCAATTCCAGTGATGCTTGAACAGAGAATCTTGGGCGCTCTGTAAGTGCATTGGGGAGGCTTCTCTTCAGGTCGATTCCATCGGGGACGCCTGACACAGAAACTGTGCAACCATAGTCGCAGTTAGGGAGAATATTTTCCCACATTCCCGTGAAAACTAGGCCTAACTCCTCGAATGGACGAAGACTAAAACCTGCATTCATATTTCTGCCACTCCATTCGCCAATTAAGTTCATTCCTGGGAATGTCTCAAGTGCAATGGCGCCAATTGGGTTGATTTGTCCATAGCTTCTCGCACGAAGAGAGGCGCGCGTCAGTGCCTCAGCACTGCAGGGTTTATCTGGCGTGAAACCAGGGGTTGCGCAGCCTGCGTCACGTTGTTTACGGATGCCATCAAGAACCAATTCATCCAAAGGCCTAAACTGACCGTTCCCTGCACCGAAAGTCAAATATGCGTTGGGGAACATGCTGTTTTGGTTGTCTCGTAAACGAAAGCGCTGGCTAATCACCGCGTAAGTACTTTTGGCAAAGCCACAATTTATGCATTCACGAATATCGAGCCAGTTATCAATGCCAATCTTCAGGCCAGTATCTGGGCCGATATTTCGGCTGAGATGTGCGCCAACGTAGAAGTTGCTGAATATATTCTTTTCTTCATTGGTATTTCGATTGCCGAGCGCAAGGCTTGTTTCCTCAAATCGTGAGGTGATGGTGACTCCTGCGAGTTTTTCCGCATCACCAAATCCAACCGATAAGTTGTATTGCGCTTCTCCAATTCTTTCGACTTGGTCTCGGTATTCATCAAATCCATTTGTTTTCTCGCAATAGCCAGCGCCCGTGACGCAGTCGATGCCCCAGATTGAGCCGCTGATCATCAGCCCCTTGGGTCCAAAGCCAACCGGCACCGTTCCAGAAATCTGCGGATGCCAGGTCTCATCGCGCCATATGGCTTTGTCATTGGCAAAGGTGGTGCCACTCGGCATCACCGGCGGTTGAATCGCTATTTCTGCATTTGCTGGATCCTTGATTGGTGCTTCTTCCTTGATCTTCTCTTCAATGTCAGCAGATATACTCGGTTCCACAGGGGTCCATACTTCTGATTCTGGCAACATACGGTCTTGATCGTCCGTTAGCTTTTTCCACTGAGGTTGTTTGGAACTCGTGTAGGGCTGAGTCTCTACAGGTGACCAGATAACTTGTTTCGATCTTGAGCCCATTTGCTTGATGGGCATTTCTCTTTCCCCCTGGGACTTCTCCGCAGCGTTAGCGATTGGGTCAATGCCAATTACGGTGATAGTGGCTGCCAAGCTCAGTTGCCATAGCCGTTTCATACCGCCCCCTTTGTGGGATCCAACATCAGCCAACCTGCCACGGGGCTACCTTGCAGGGTCAGGCTCTGTTGAAGTTGGGCCAGCTGGCTACGGCTGCAGCTCCCGGGTTGAACCACTAGGACTTGGGTATCGCAGTTGCGGGTTTTGACGAGATCGCTGCTCACGAACACCGATCGACCCGATAGGTCTGATTGCAGGGTGGTTGTGAGAGTTTGCAGAGCAAGTCTGTCGGGGTGACCCACGGGAATCAGGGCAACGCTTTGTGCTTGCTGGAGGGGGCCTTGCGCAAGCAGCTTACAGGCCATGGCCCAGTTTTTGCCTTGCTGCAGTGAAAGGCGTCCCAGCAGTTGACCCGGCAAAGATGTGCGCAACTCGTCTTCGCTGAAGACCAGGCCAGTGAGGCGATCGCGGATCAAGGCTGCACCGCAGCCCAGCACCAACCCGCCCAGAAACCCGAGGGTGACGATTCGCTTTTTGCGCGGTGCGACCGGGTAGTCGAGCAGGGTGGGCGTGGAAATCAGCTCCCAGGGATCTGTCTGGCGGGCTTGCTCAAGTTGCAGGGTCTGCAGCTGTGTTTCCAGTTCGGCCAGGGTTTTCTCGTCACGCAGGGCGGTGCGCACCAGTTCCCTGTGCTTGAGCACCACCTCACGCGGGCGGCTGAGGGAGGTGAGTTGCGACCGGGCCGTCATCAGTTCTCCTTCCAGAAGACCAATGGTCTGGTGGTTGATGTAAGCGATCAGGTTCTGGCGTCGCCGGTTGAGTCGGCGGATGAAATCGTCGTTGGGCTTGAGCAGGGTTTGCTTTTCAATCAGCTCCGCTTCAAGGGTCTGTAACTGACCAAACAGTTCTGCATTGGCCTTCAACTGCGGTGCCTGGAAGACGCTGCGGTTGCCAACGCTTCTGGCTGACGCGAGTTGCTGCTCCAGAGCATTGACTCGGTTTTGGGCGGCTTCTCGGCTGGCTTCCACAGAGCTGGCCGGAGCGGAGCCGGTTGCCATGGCGGGCATGCCGTCCTGCAGTCCCAGACCGTTTGTTAGGGCATAGGCCTGGGCTTTGCGCATCGATTGTTCCGATTTCTCTTTCAGTTCATCAACCTGCTTTTGGAGATAGCTCACCCCCTGGGCAAGTCCCCGTTTTCGATCACGGCCGGAGTATCGCTGGTAATCCTTTGAGATTTGCTCCATCACCGGGAGCACGAGATCCGGATCGGTGTCGCGGTACGCAATGTTGAGAACGGAGGTTCCCTTTTCCAGTTCGATCTCGAGATTGTTCCGCCAGCCTAGGAATGTCCAGTTGCTGGTGTTCTCTCCGGTTTTGGCTTTCCTGGCTTTGACGAAGTCGAAGGTGGGTTTCAGTACCGACGGACTTTCGAGCACCTTCACTTCCGTTTCCAGTTGGCTGCCACCGCCTCCACCAACTCCAGCAAGATTGGCGAGGATGGGATTGCTGGCGGCTAATTGCGAGAATCGTCCCGCGCTCCCGGAATCCTGGTTCTCCAGAACAATCTGAAACTGCCCCCTCCAAACTGGTTTGCGTGTGAAGGCGTAGATGCCGCTCAGCAGCACAGCCGCTCCAGCAATGACGGCGATCACTGCTTTCTGGCGTCCTAGCGCAGCAGCAACCTGCTGAAGATCGATTTCACCGTCGGCAGGCTGCAGCTCTTTCTGAACCAGGTTGGGGGCGTGGGCGCTGGTCATCAGTTGCTGAAGCCGTCGAAGAGGGAATACACCGAATAGACACCAACGGCGGGTGTGGTGAGCTCATTGATCACGGCGAAGGATTTGGTCAGTGCGGTTTCACGCAGCCTGATCACATCCCCCGCCATCAGCACCGGGTTGCGGTAATCCCCTGAGGGAGCATCACTCTTGAAACCGAAGATGCGCCTGTCGATCTCGCCTTCGCGGGTAAAGCGGATGAATTCCACCTTGCCATGCAGCACCTTGGTGCCACCGGCGAGATCCACCGCCTGTACCAAGCTCGAGCCTTGGGGGAGGGTGACGGCTCCGGCTTGTTCGACTCTGCCGCTCACGTACACCTGCAGAAACTGGGGGGTGAGGTTGGTTTGCCCGGCTTGGAGCAGCTGCTCGCGCAACACTGTGGGGCTCTTGCCCACATTCACCACGTCTCCATCGAACAAGCGAATGTTTTGGGATCCATCTCCTTCGGTGATCAGGGAGAGGAAATTGAGTTCGGTGCGAAGACGGCCGCCACCACGGCTAATGGCTTCCCGGCGGGTCACCTTCACTTGCGCGAGATTGGAATATGGAGTTATTCCCTGGGCTTTACGGATGGCATCAAACACCGTGGGGAAAAGGGTTGTACTTGAGCTGCCACCTGTTGTAGACGTTTGTTTAGATACACTTGTTGATTTACCTGCAGAATCAGAATCGACAACTGAATTTGAACCTCTGGTGAAATCCCCAGAATTTCTCTTAACTCCTGAGAGGGTGTAATAGCCTGGTCGCTTGACTTCACCACCGACATAAACTCGAATCGGTCTGTAAGCCACAGGCCTGACGTACACCTGCGGATCAATCACATAGGTACGGAACTGATCGGTGAGGAAGGTCTGGAGTTCACCCAAAGTCAGTCCTTCAACATAGAGAGCTCTCAGACGTGGTAGATAGAGGCTTCCATCGGGGCCGATGGTGAACCGGCCGCTCAGCTCAGGGAGATCGACCAGCTCGATCTCCAGTCCATCGCCGGGGCCGAGGATGTAGGCGTCGTAAGAAATCCTGGCGCGCTGCTCATGCGCTATGTGCTGAGTTGTTGATGAGCTTGCACCTAATTGCGCATTGGCAACAGGGATTTGAACGCACGCAACAAGACCCGCAATGGTCAGCAGGTAACTCCTCCGATGTCCGAAGATAATTGATGCTTTTCCCATGAGGAAGAAGTTATGTCTTGTGTTGTCAGTTTCAAGGATGTGATGGACGGACGCTTGCCTGGCCTTACGCTTTTGTAGAGATCAAAGCTGGCAACCCATCGGATCGGCCTGCTCCCAGTCCCAGTCGTCAAGGCAGATGTCGTCAAGAGTGTGCTGGGCTTGGATCAGCTAAGATTGATCTCTGCTTTGTGATCGCGTAGGGAACGAACGGTTGCTGGCGGCTCCCATCATCCCTTAGGGAGTTGACCAAGGCCCGGCCAGGGCATGTCCATCGCGGTGCGAGCCTGTAATTGCTATGAGGGGGCTGAGGTTGGTTGTGCCATCTAGGGTGTAGCACCCCGGGTGCCCCCACCGCCCACGTACATGCGAATGGGCCGGGAAACGGTCGGGAGCACGCGTACCTCGAGATCACGCACGTATGCGATGAATTGCTGGGTGAGCAATTCATCGCAGCACTTTCACGATTAGGGCCTCTACAAATCGAAGGCGCAAGCGATACAGATTTAGAGCTCCGTCAGGGCAAATCGAGTATTTTCTGCTCAGCTCGGGCTGATTGAGTAGTTCGATCTGTGACCATCTTCTGGTCCAAGGAAGTATGTGACGTAGTTGACCTGGGCGTGCTGTTCTAGTGGAAGGGGTTGAGTCCGGCTTTCCGTTACCGTAATTTGTGCATCGATCAGGCTTTAGGCTGTGACTAAAGTTGAAAGCACACTGTCTTTATTACAAGAAAGGTCTTGAGCTTTCAACATTGACTGAGGATTTGGCAAAGCCTTTGAGATGCCAGGCATTGCAGTGACGGAGTCAGGCTTGTCCCTGTAGAAGGCGATGGAGCTTTGTAGGAAGAGGAGATTTGGATTGACGTGAGCGAAAGTAGTTAGTCAGTTGCAAGAAATACAACTTTATCTACTAATTGCAACGTCACGTTTGCATCCCTCACTACTCGACTACTCGTTTGTGAGGCATACTTACGTGATAGAAATGAGCTAGCAATTTATCCACTCTGCTCACGTGCGTGATTTCAGGATCGATGTCTTTTACCTGCTGATGTCCGTAGGCGCATGCTGAGTTTCGTAAATGGTTGAGCGCTGCTTCATCCGAAACGTGTGAGTCAATATAGTTTTGTTAAAATTTATGCTACTTTAATTTTTGATGAGTCCAATATGAGCTTTCGACAGGCTTCAAGATCGAATTGGTTATGGATGAGGGCCTTGGCAAATTGTGTTATATATAATAGTAGCACTAGAATTTACAATTTCCCCTAACCCTGCTTTCTTGCCACTCAATCTTCACTTTTTACTTTGGATAGGATATTTTCAAGGCTATTTTCTGGAATTGACCAATCACTTATAGGTCATAACTATAGGAGTATAATTGGCTTTTATGAAAAATTTTTAACACTAGCGGAATATATGAATAAAGCCGAATCTTTGCTTGTATTAGGAAAGGCTGCTTCGTTAAGAAGAATATCGAGCAAAAAGCTGAATTCAACTGTTCGCAACTGTCAATTCCGTTGTATTGCCAATTCAGTGGATCTACAATCCCTTGATTTTGATAAAAATATCAATTTTGATGTTCAAGTTTCTACCAGAGTTGATAATCCAAATTTAATTTCACCTGTTCTTGGTGAAAGTCTATTAAACCAATTCGGCGTTCGCGCACTGTGCGTTAATTCACGAATGGATTATGCATATGGATCTTCACTAAGAAAATTTCATAAATTTTACAAGGATTACAACAGACAATTATTATGCATGGGCAAAGGTTTTCATCCGGTGAGTCCAGATGCTAAGAATTATGGTGGTCGTGGCTTAACCATCGTCTCATCGATATTGCAAGAAGCGTTTTGCTTAAAATCACTGAATTCTATATATTTGATGGGTATCGATTTTTTCGGTACTATGTATACTGATAGCCATAGAGAAAAAACCAAAGAAGAACAAGTCACTTTTTATGATTACAATGCATGCTCTGACTCCCCTCGACTGACGCATGGTTTGCCACTTTTGAGGTACATTAATGCAGTTGTCAACTCAAACTGGTGTAGGCCTGACTTTGTAGTTTTCTTGCCAAGAGAGGTGTCTGTTCATATACCTGGCGAAATCAAGAGCTCCCTATTAAGATCAAGTCACTTTGCATTTTTTTAACATGAAACTTGCCTTTATTGGAGCTGGTCGTGTTGTCAAGTGGCAAATCGAAACTTTCAAATATGAACCATCCATAGATGTCTGCGGTTGTTATGAGATAGATGCATCTGTTAGAGAAAGTTATAGGATGCAAGATATTTCCTTTTTTTCTGATATTGATTCGCTTTTATTGTCAGATCCTGATGTTATTTGTATATCAACGCCTTCTGATAGCCATTTCACTGTTCTTAAGGATGTTGTTCATAAAATTAAGCCATCTACGATAATTACTGTCGAAAAACCAACATTCATGAAATTAAGTGATTTCAAGGAAGTTATCAATATTGCTAAATCGCTAAATATTGTGGTTTTGCCAATATTTCAAAACAGATATAATAAAGCTGTTCAATGTACTAAAAAGATAGTTGATGACGGTAGACTTGGTCAAATCCTGCATGGAAGAGTCACTCTTTCATGGTGTCGGCCACAAAGATATTTTGATCAGGCTGCTTGGAGGGGAAAATGGGCCTCAGATGGAGGTTCATTGACAAATCAGGGAATACATTTTATTGATTTAACTCGTTATCTATTTGGAGAAATTAGCGACTTAATATTTCGTATGGATAGGATAGATGTTGACATAGAATGTGAAAATGTAGCATGTGGGATATTAAGAACTTCAGAAGGCAGGCTGATTTCACTTGATATATCTACTGTTTCTCGCCCAGAAGATCACAAGGTTGAAATGACAATCTATGGTTCTAAAGGATTTATCAGCTTGGGAGGTATTGCTGCGAATTGTATTACAGAGTCGAGCCTCGAGATGGATTTAGAACGGTCTTCTGAGCAAATTCCTCATGCATATGGATATGGACATCTTAAATTCTATAGAGAATTAATGAAGTCAATTGATAGCGGGAGTTTTAATAATATTCTTTCTTCAATAGAAGATAGTCTGAAGACTCATCAGCTTTTACATGCTGCTTATACTTCAGCCTACTATGATGGTGCTAACATTAAACCTAATGATCTACAGATAAATCTACTGGGAGAACATAAAGGTAAAATTAATTTCCTATCTCGCTCTGTTTGATGACAAACAGCTATCCACCAAAACGTCCCGAATGGTCAAATAGTAAATTTGTAAATCGACCCAAAGAAAAGTTATGGCTTGATAGGAATGAATGCAGAAATCACAAGACAATAAGTTTAATTGAACAGTTATCTTTAGCTTCCGTAAACGAACATATTTGTTCAAAGTATTTGGACCTTGGATTTCTGTATAACTCACTATATTCAGCTTATCAAATTAAAGAATCTAAAGTTTGTTTTACAAATGGTGCAGATGGTGCAATTCGAATTTTTTATGAATTTCTGATGACGAGCGGCAACAATCACAACTGTTATCTTATGCGTCCTAGCTATGGTATGTACGAAGTGTACTCGCGTAATTATTGTAAAAATACTGAATTCATTGATTATGAACCTTTTGTCAATGGTAATAGTAACGTCTTTAACATATTAATTAAAACACTTGAAAGTGCACCTTCTAAGAGTTCTTTTATACTTGCAAATCCTGAAAGCCCAACTGGCTTGGAATTTGACAATCATCAAATCGAAAAAATAATTTCCGTCTGCGAACGAAAGGGCATCTATTTTTTGCTTGATGAAACATATAAGAGTTTTGGATCCCGACCAAGTCCACTATTCATAGATGAAATAATTTCTCCTTTTTTATTTCAAGTTATTAGCTTCAGTAAGTCATGGGGCCTTTCAGGATTCCGAATTGGTTGTTTAAATAGCAATGAAAGTAATATGCGTCTAATCAAACGCACAAGACCAATGTATGAAATAGGCTCTTTTCAAGCAACCTTAATGGCAAAGTGTTTTGATAATCGTTTTCTATTAGAAAAATATTGCATTGACACTACATATATCCGTAGTCGCATGGTAAATCTTCTAAATGATTTAGGAATTATTTCACATAATACGAAATCAAACTTTCTGCATATAAATAAGTTGTCACTCACTTTGAATCAGTTTCATTGGTTTGACGATAATATTTCATATAAAACATATACACATTCCTCGTTAACTGATTTAATTAGAATGACTGTCCCTTCTGAGGATGAAATGTCCTACATTTTAAGTTCACTCACTAATCTCCGATGAAAAACATCGCATTTATTCCAGCAAGACTCGCATCAAGTCGTTTCCCCAATAAGGTATTGGCTGATATTCATGGTAAAACAATGTTGCAATGTGTGTTTGACGGAATTCAGAATTGTGGCTTTGACGAAGTATATATAACTACCTGCGACAATAAAATAATAGATGTTGCCGCTAGTTTTGGTGCAAGCTCTATACTTACCTCTAATAAACACGAGAGATGCTTGGATCGTGTTGCTGAGGCATATTCTCATCTTTCACAAAAATATGATTCAGATAATATATACTGCATTCAAGGTGATGAGCCAATGATTGATCATGATATATGCAAGCATTTTATAGAGAATTTTAATGCGAACACCTATGACTTTGCTGTATCTGCTGTAAATATATTTACAGAAAAAGAATTTGTTGATCCAGATATTGTAAAAATTGTATGGAATGAATATAATAAAATGGTTTATACATCTAGGTCCCCAATTCCACACATGAAGTATTTTGACTCATCCAAAGCATGGAAAATCTTTGGGATGTTTGCATTTACACCAAAAATGCTGACGAAATTCAATGAATTACCTAGTTCAATGCTTGAAAAAATAGAATCATGCGATACAAATAGAATATGTGGACTTAACGATCTAGAGCAATACGTCATACCTTTTATAAGTTCAAAAAGGTTTCAGGCAGTTGATAATTTAAAAAATATTGAAACGGTCCGTAGTCTAATGACTATCTAACAGCCGAATGTCAATATTGCCATAGGCATTCACTCCATTGATTTTCATTGGAGAATTCAAGTCAAATTCATGTGAGTTATTTTCTTTTAAACTAATCCACATGCATCCAAATGTAAGGCAACTGAAAGGAGTAACTGCTGTCACACTAGGCTTACCCATGAAAGTTTGACAGTATATCGCTTTCCCTCCAAACTGATTAATAAAACTACGAAGTTCTTTGTACGACAAGACAATGTAATTTGCTATTTCTCCCATTTTTTGGCTCTCGTAATTAACATATTGGAATGATTTGTCAATATTGTTAAGCCCTTTATCGGATGCTCTAAAGGTAAATAAAAAATCACACTCATTCTTGATGCAATAATTCAGGATCAGATTACAACTACTATCAAAGTCTGTATTCCAATCAATGCACGAAAGGCTCGTAATTAAGTTATAGCGCTCAAGAGATTCTAACTCAATCAAATCATGGAAATCTCCATGCATAAGATTTAAATTGGTAAATTTTTCTTCTCCGGTTCTTATGCTTTTTTCATTAATATCTATACCGGTATAATATAATTTGTCATCCAATATGTTCTTAAGTGCGTTGCCAAGCCCACCGGCCCCACAGCCAATATCTAAAATTTTGTAGGCAGTCTTTGATTTACGTATGTGATTTATCAACAATTTTAATACATACTTCTCGGAATCGTAGAATGAGCTGAAATCAATCCTATTATTAGAGAAATATTCAGACGCCTCATTACTATTATATTTAAGCACTTTATATTAAAATTCAATTCTGACCTCCCGATACGCAAAGTGGTTCAACTCTGTGACAGTTTTTCAGGCTTCCCGACCTTCAGCACCCTATTGAACCCCTGCTAACCGTTAAAGTATTGTTGTCTAATTAATGATTTGTTTTAATTCGCTTATGTCTATTCAAGTCTCTACCTCCCTACTTCCCTGCGAGAACTTAAAAGAGATAGCTGAATCTGTTCTCCTGACTAAAGAATGGATGCGTCTTCAACATGAATTTAATTTTTCAAAAAAAATATATGTCATTGGAAATGGAGGTAATTTAGCGGTAGCAGATCATGCAGCTGTAGATATTACACGGTTGTCATCTAAATTGGCTATTGCTCCTGGTAGTGGGATACTTGCTACTTCCATCATTGGAGATAACTGTATTGATACTTGGTTTTGTAATTGGCTCCAAGCTTCTATAAATGCTGATTCGAGCGCTGATCTTAGTAAGCATTTAGTGATTGGAATAAGTAGCAGCGGGACTGCTTCAAATATCGTATCCGCACTTGAATTAGCAGTTAAAAATGGAATGAATGCAGCTCTCCTCTCGTCTAGAACTTTGCCACCTGATAAAATTAATCCTCTTATTAACACAGTACAGCTTGGTGTAGATTATTATCATAGTGGCGAGGTACTTAGCTTGCTTCTTGCATACCAATTAATCCATGGTTCAGGAGCATCTTGTCCCAGCATATCTGGTAAATTAAATGAGCCATCTTTTGATCGGTTAGTCAATAGTAACGTAAAATTTGATTGAAATTCTCTCTTAATTCTTTACTGCTGTTCGCAACGTAGGTTTTTATATTATTCCCATAACTAAATTTTCCGTATCCATATTTTGCATAAATAAAATTACTTTTGCAAGTTTCAGCCATCATGAAGTCTTCGAGTGTGTCCCCAACAACTACATCTATTTTTTTTGTGTTATTGAAATCTTTTATTCTATTTATTTTGCAGGGAAATGCATCAGTTTTGCCTGAGTATGTTATGTTTAGATTATAGAATTCTTTTCTCCCGATTTCCACAACCTGCTCATTTTTTTTGTTGGAGATAATTAATATCTCATGATTTTGGCTTATTTCGTGAAGCAGTGGAAGCACATCTTCGTATAATGTGTAATTCATGAAATATTGATTATCGAATGAATTTCTAAATCTTTTAATACATTCGTCTGCTAGATTTTTATTTATAGATGGATACATTTGGAAAATCATGTGATTAAAGCTCTTGCCAATGAATTTTTCAAATTCTTTTTGGTTATACTTTTGAAGTTTAAAACTACTAATAGCTTGTTCGTATGAGCTATATATTCCTTTTATACTATCTATTAACGTTCCATCTAGATCAAAGGCAATAACAGCCATTGTGAATATCGGAAACTATTATATTTTATATTTTATAGAGGGAATTGTCAAATTCCTTGATCTTTGTAAACTCCTTGCTAATGCGGATTATTATTTAAAAACTTAGCCTCATATCCTCAATGCTTTTAAATGCTAACTTTAGGAAAGGCGCCATAGGCGCTTCGATCATTATCTTTCGCATATTCAAGACTTTACCTTTTCGACGTAAGAAGCAGCTTCTTTTACTTTTCTTTTTGATGCAGCTAAGTGCAATAGCAGAGCTTATTTCAATTGGATCGATATTGCCCTTTCTCACCATAATATCTAATGCTGGAACAAATAAATCTTATGGATTTCTAGAAAGATATGTTATCCACTATCTTCCATCTTCGGAGCATCAGTTGGTTATATTAGTTACAGCCATCTTCTGTGGCAGTGCTATTCTATCGGGGCTAATAAGATCATATACTTATTATTTTTCGCGTACACTTGCTTCAAGTATTGGTTCCGAAATTAGCATTAAAATTTTCTCAAATGTTCTTTCTCAAAATTATTTATTTCATGTTCAATCCGATAGTAGTTATATTCTTACGGCAATCAATACTCAATGTTCTCGAACAATTACAGCAATTAGTTCTATATTGCAGCTTTTTTCGTCGATTCTATTGACTCTTGGAGTAATTTCTGGATTAGTTTTAATCAGCAAAAATATTACGCTCTCTATCCTTTGTGTCTTTACATTTTCCTATTCGTGCTTCGCAATACTCAACAGAAGAAGATTAGCAAGAAATAGTTCTATTATTGCTAGACAGACGGAAGCACAGGTGCGTTTTGTACAAGAAAGCTTACGCTCGATCAGGGACATAATAATCAGTCAAAATCAAGAGCTTTACATATCATCATTCTCACGTATTGACAAACAACTAAGGTCTGTTCAGGCAGAAAATTCAATATATGCAATTATCCCTCGTTACATCATAGAAGTAATTGGCCTCGTATTGTTATCAATCGTTGGAACCTATATCGTCATTGTATCTGAATCTGAGTATTCACCTATCGCTATTTTAGGGACATTTGCTTTAGGCTTTCAGCGCTTACTCCCTACCATTCAGTCCTTTTATGTATCATGGGTTTCACTGAGAGCTGTTGTCAGTGATTTGAATGTAATCATTAATTTACTTTCTTTGGGTTCTCATGAATCAATTATCGAGAAATCCCAACAATATTTATCTCTTGGCGACTGGCAAGTCTTTGAGTTAGTAAATGTAAATTTTTCATATGACAATAGCGATAAATATGTGCTCGCCGATGTTAATTTGGTTGTTAAAAGAGGTGAATGCATTGGCATCAAAGGTGCTACTGGTTCAGGAAAATCTACTCTTGTAGATATTATAATGACACTCCTTTTCCCTGTAAGTGGGCATCTTAAATTTGACAATTATTCCATTAATCACAACGATTATCAAATACTTACTCAATGGAGGCGCCAAATTTCACATGTTCCCCAAGATGTTTTTATAGCTAATACTACTGTGGCTGAAAATATTGCTTTTGGTAGTCCACCAGATCTTATCGACTTGAAGCGTGTTAAAGAAGCTGCAGCTTATGCTTTGTGCCTTGATTTCATCGAAGATCTTGATCATTCTTTTGACACTCCGCTGGGTGAATATGGTTTAACTTTAAGCGGTGGTCAAAGACAACGTATAGGCCTTGCACGTGCCTTATATAGTCGTCCTAGTTTATTAATTCTCGATGAGGCTACTAGTGCTTTAGACGATCATACTGAATCACTTGTTATAGATTCTATAAATCGGAACTTTAAGTCTACAACGATTATCATGATAGCTCATAGAATTTCTACATTAAAGTACTGCGATAAGATCTTAGAAGTCTCGGATGGAAAGATACTCTCCTAGTCGCATGTCTCAAAAGCTATTAGGTTCCTGCTTGATTATTGGATTTGGCAATATGGGTCAGAGATATGCAAAATTATTAACTAACTTATGCCCAAATTTGTCTATTTATGTATTGACAAAAAATCCAAGTCATTCTCAAAGTATTGAGTTTAGTCATATTAATTTCATTGCGCATCTTGATCAACTTCATTGCTTGATTCCGAAATTTTGCATTATTTGTACACCATCTAGCCAGCATCTTTTAGATCTTCTATCAGTATCCAAATACTCTATTCCCGTTTTAATTGAAAAACCTATTTGTAGTGGTAGTCAAATGGATTTCGAGCTCTTACGGACAAAGCTTATTGACTATGATTGGAACAATACAGTTGTCGCCTACTTGCTTCGACATTCGATTGCAGCTACTCAAATACAAAATATTATAAGAGAAAAGACTCTTGGCACTTTAATCGATGCGCAATTTTATTGCGGATCATGGTTACCTGATTGGCGAAATGGATCTTCTTTTTTGAATTCAATCTCAGCTAAACCTGAGACAGGTGGTGGTGTCTTGTTAGAGTTAAGTCATGAGATTGACTTCGCTATTTATGTCTTAGGACAAATGTCTCTTTCTTATGGCTGCATCTGTTCTGATGTTGTATTTAATCTTCGCGTCGAAGAGCAATCTACAATAATCCTGAAAACTAAAAATAACAGAAGTTGCATTATATCATTAAACTTTTGCTCACAACCTTCCTGTCGTCAATACTCGATTAGATTTAGCAAAGGTCAAATTTCATGGGATCTTGTTAACCGAAGATTTTTAGTAACATCATTTGATGATACCCCAATTGTCTCAATTTGCACCGAGACCATTGCTGATTTATTTTTGCAGCAACTAAAATCTTTTCTTAGCTTTGTATATTGTTGTGATAGATCTCCTTGCCTTTGCTCTTTTAGTCAGTCGATGGATGTAGTATCTTTAATTAATGAAGTGAAATCTTTTTCTTAGCGTATGCGATTAGCCACTTATGCTTTTATTTTTGCGCGAGGTGGATCTAAAGGTTTAAAGGGAAAGAACTTACTTCCACTTTCTGGCGTGCCTCTCTTAGCTCATAGTATACGTGCGGCCCAAAAATGTTCTCTCATTTCCGAAGTTTACGTATCAACCGATGATGAAAAGATTCTCAACTGTGCCATTAACTATGGCGCTAAGGTTATTCATAGGCCTAAGCAACTTGCGCTCGATGACTCGCCAGAATGGTTGGCTTGGCAGCATGCAATCAATTTCTTGTCTCAAGAAGGAGTTGATTTTGACAGGTTTATTAGCCTTCCTTGTACTGCCCCACTCAGATTAAACATTGATATTGTCTCAGCCTTGAATATGTTAGACGACTCCTGCGATATTGTGATAACCGCTTCTGAAGCATCGAGAAATCCTTGGTTCAACATGATCCAACTTAATTCTTCAGGCGAAGCTCGGTTGGTTATTGACGACAACAACTTCTCGCGCAGGCAAGATGCGCCTGTTTGTTATGATATGACAACTGTTGCTTATGTTTCAAGACCAAGCCATATTCTTCGTTCCAATGGTCTTTGGGATGGTCGAGTTAAAGCCTCTATTGTCCCTCGTTCAAGGTCACTTGATATAGACACAAAGTTTGATCTAGAACTGGGAAATGCAATTTTTAGTTCCAATCCGGATTTATACGAATGAATTCTTTCTCTAAGAATATAATTATTACTGGTGCTTCAGGCTTACTTGGTAAAGCTTGCACTGAGTATGCTTTAGAGGATTCCTTTAATGTTTTTTTGGTTGATAAATTTTTTGATATGGAGTATATTTTAAGTCTGAAGAATAAGTTTCCGTCTTTGAAAATTATTGCGCATAAGTGTGATATTACCTGCGTTTCGTCTATCCGTGAGTTTATAGATTTCGCCTTTGATTCTTTGCCTATTATTGAATATTTTGTTCATTGCGCTTACCCTCGCTCTTCTGGCTGGGGTCGCGACCATGTTGAATTAAGAGAAGATGATCTGAAGTATGACCTATTCGCTCAACTTGGAGTTCCCATTCTCCTCACCAAGTTTTTAATAGAAGCATTTATCGACCGCTCTCTAAATGGTAATATTGTTTTCTTATCATCTATTCAAGGCATAGCGGCTCCTAAATTTGATCACTACGATGATACTGACATGTCCTCTCCAATTGAATATTCAGCCATGAAAGCTGGGATTATATCTATCACAAAATGGCTTGCAAAACGTTATGGCAAGCGCAATATACGTTTTAATTGCATTAGTCCAGGCGGTGTATTTGCATCACAGCCTCAATCCTTCGTTAGTAAGTATAGAAGCTCGTGCCTCACCATAGGTTTGCTGGATCAGTCTCATATCGTTCCAACAATATTTTTCTTGTTAGATCCCGTTAAATCTGCAGCAATTAATGGTCAAAACATTATAATAGATGATGGCTGGTCTTTATAAAATAAGTGTCTGAGCTCCCCGCCTTTTTGAATACTGACTCTTCCATTCATGTTATCGCCGAGATCGGCGTTAATCATAATGGATCTCTGCAGATGGCTTTTAAGCTGATCGAGGAGGCCAAGGCATGTGGAGCTCATTCCGTCAAATTTCAATCTTATAGATCTGATTTATTAGCTTCTGATTGTACCCCAAAAGTTAAATATCAACTTAACACTCAGCTTGATTCTGAATCACATCAAGATATGCTCAAAAAGTACGAGCTTTCTCTTAGCGATCATATTTCTCTCCAAAAGTGTTGTTCTAGAAATAATATACTATTTACATCTACCCCTTATGATCCTATGTCTGCTGAAATGCTAAATAAACTTCAAGTGCCATATATTAAGGTTGCATCCGCAGACATCATAGACTTTGAGTTGCATTCTTCAATTCTTTCTACCGGTCTTCCTTTGGTTTTGTCTACCGGCATGGCAACGATTGATGAAATTTCTGCAGCACTAAGGTTTTACGATAGCACTACGGATATTTGTTTGCTTCATTGTGTTTCTAATTATCCTTGCTCTGATTCAAGTCTCAACCTTTCTTGTATACCATCGCTTGAAAAAGCTTTTGGTATTCACGTTGGATTCTCTGATCATAGTAATGGATCTGAAGCTGCAATATGTGCCTTTGTACAGGGTTCTAGGGTTTTTGAGCGCCATTTCACACTTGACAAAAGCTTGGAAGGACCTGACCATAAAGCCTCTTCCGATATCCAAGACTTAGGTCGCTATATCTTGTCTTTACAACGTGTCACAAAAATGCTCGGATCCCCACAGAAATTAGTTCAAAAAGAGGAACTAGAAATGAGATCTATATCTAGAAAATCAGCACATTGGAATGTAAGTCTCAAGAAGAATACACCTTTCTCTCGTTCGCATTTTTCTATGCGACGTCCCGCAACAGGTATATCATTTACGCAATCTCAAACACTTCTAAATTTTGTCATAACTAGGGATGTTTATGCTGGTGACCCTATTTTGCTGTCAGATTTCAAATGAATAATTTCATACTTGTAGGTTGTGGAGGTCATTGTCGTTCAGTACTTGAACTCTTACATTCTAAAGATCTCTTTCATAAAGTCCACTCTATTATCAACATCAATCCATCTTCTTTTACGGACAATGAGTTTATTAGGGGTGTTCCAGTTCTCAATGGCCTAGACGAATTGTACAATTATAGTCCCTCTACCTATTCTCCTATTCTATCAATTGGAGATAACAAAATAAGGTCCTCTGTTTTTTTTGAACTCAAGAAGCGTGGTTACATATTGCCTAATCTTATTCATTCAAATGCGTATGTTTCCTGTACTGCGGTGATCGGTGAGGGCTCTCTTGTTTTCGCAAATTCGTTTCTTGGAGATTCTGCCACTGTAGGGGTTTCTTCTATATTGAATACATCTAGCGTAGTTGAGCACGAATCTATCATTCATGATTTTGTACATGTTGCTCCTGGATCTGTAATATGTGGACGATCTTCTATCCATAGTTACTGCCTAATAGGCGCCAATTCAACAATTCTCCCAGAATTGTCAATCGCGGAAGATATAACGATTGGCGCATCTGCTACTGTCACAAAGTCTCTATTATTACCATCTAAAAAGTATATCGGCACTCCAGCTGTAATCTTATGATTTACTTATCAACAGGTGGCTGCTCATCCAAAACTGCTTGTGAATATGCAAAAGAATTGTCCACTTTGGGATTAGTTTCATTTGAGCTATCTGGTGGTCTTCACGACCCCAATGTTAACTATAATCTTCAACAACTTGCTTCTGAATTTAATATCTCTCTTCATAATTATTTTCCACCACCAAAAGAACCTTTTGTCCTAAATCTAGCTTCTTTTGATCCCATCATTCACAATAGGTCAATATCTCATGTCAAAGACGCCATTAATATTTGTCATAGATTGTCTATACCATTTTATAGTTTTCATGCTGGTTTTTTAATTGATCCTTTGCCGACTGAACTTGGCAAGAAAATATCATCTAAAGATGTTCAAGCTCGACTTGTCACAACTGATTACTTTATTGAAACTGTTATCGCTCTTGCTGAATATGCACAGAATAAAGGTGTTAAACTATTTTTGGAAAATAATGTTTTGACCTCTACTAATCTTAGGACTTTTGGTTGTGATCCTCTGCTTATGTCAGATACAACTAGCTGTAAATATATCTTTAGTAATTTACCTTCTTCAGTTGGTTTCCTTCTAGATGTTGCTCATTTGAAGGTTTCAGCCACAACACTTGATTTTTCTGCCTCTTCTTTTATTGAAGAAATGAATCCGTACATTTGCGCCTATCACCTTAGCGACAATAATGGTTTGGTTGACTCTAACCAACCTTTTGCGTTCGATTCATGGTTCTGGGATTTTCTAAAAATTGATGATCAAATTTCTTTTTATACAATTGAGGTATATAGCCGGCAGCCTAGTCTTTTGGCCACCCAATCCAAAATACTTTCTTCTATACTGTTCGAATGAATACTCTTATCACCTCACTGACACTTTGTGTTAAGTCAAGCGTCAAAGAGTTAATCAATACATTTAATGCTAATGGTATCGGCATTGTATTTGTATTATCTGACGACATACTTGTTGGCGTTGTTACTGATGGTGATCTTCGTCGCTCTTTTTTAAATGGCTGTACTTTAGACAGTTCTATCATTGAAGTCATGAACACTGACTTCTTTTCTTTGACTGTCGATACATCTGATGATGTTATTGCATCATCTTTTACTTCTGGCATTAAATATATCCCTATTGTTAACGAAAATAATGTACTAATCGATATAGCTACCCCTTCAAAGTTCCACCGTATCCCAATATATGAGCCACTCCTTTGTGGGAATGAATTACTCTATACTACTCAATGTATTAAGGATAATTGGATTTCTTCTCAAGGTTGTTTTGTTCGACGTTTTGAAAACGATTTTTCTTCTCTTCACGATAGTCAATATTCTCTTGCAACATGCAATGGAACTTCAGCACTCCATTTAGCTCTGTTAGCTTTAGGAATTGGTCCAGGGGATGAAGTAATCGTCCCATCATTGACTTTTGCAGCAACGTTGAATGCTGTACTTTATACTGGTGCTAAACCAGTGTTATGTGATATTTCATCAAGCAATCTTGCTCTTGATGTTGATATTATCAAAGAGCTGTTGACATCAAAAACAAAGGCAATTGTACTTGTTTATCTATATGGAATTGTCCCTGAAATATCTGATTATCTTGATATTTGCTCTTCTAATTCTTTATTTTTAGTCGAAGATTGTGCGGAATCACTAGGTTGTTCCTATAAAAAAAGACCTCTCGGTACTTTTGGCCATTCCTCCGCTTTTAGCTTCTTCGCAAATAAAACTATTACTACTGGTGAGGGTGGGATGGTCACTTTTAAAGATCAAAATGCCTATTTATCTGCAGCTACTATGAGAGATCATGGTATGAACCCTAATAAGCGATATTGGCATGACACATTAGGATATAACTATCGCATGACTAATTTACAAGCTGCTGTTGGTTGTGCTCAGATAGAGTCACTCAATACAATTCTTGAAAAGAAAAAGTTCATTTATTCTACGTACCATAATCTGTTGTCAAAATACTCTCAGTTCTTCTTCTTTCCCGCCAGTTCATTATCTGCAGAACCCATATCTTGGTTAGTCACTATTGTTTTATTACCTCGGTTTGATAGAGATCTGTTTATACGAGAACTTTTGTCTCATGGTATTGAAGCACGTCCTGTTTTTTATTCTTTAGATACGATGCCTCTGTATTCGTCTTATCGGCATACCTCATGTAACTATAATCAGTCTCACTATGTATCGAATTACGGAGTGTCACTACCATCCTCCCCCAACCTTGACTATGCCCAAATTGAGTTTGTCGCTAGTATCATCTCTGCTTTCTTTCTAAATTGTATCTAATAACTCTCTATTAAGTGTCATGAAAGTTTTTCATTCTTGCACTTCAGAATATTGGTTTGTTGCCTTAGCCATAGGCGACAAATGTTATTCTAATTTTGAACTCTTTTGTCTACCCTTTGCTCTTCAATATTGTATAAACAACAATATTAATTTGGCTTGTGTTACCTCTGATATTTTTGATGCTGACACTGCATCTTGTATATCTGGAAAAAAAAAGACATGGCAAAAATTTCTTATACCACAGCTTATTTTTAAGAAGTATCCAACCGCTAAGCTAGTTTGCTATTTTGATTCAGATATATTATTCAACCCCTATGCTGGTTCGATTTTTTCTCTCGCCTCTCATGATGTAATATCCCTGGTCAGTATGAAACATAATCTTCCTTACGATGATTTCTTCTGTCGCAAGACTATTTCCTTTCTGCGGAATAGATACTATTCATCTGATTATCCTTTGGATTCCGCAATCTTTATGTCTTATGATGATATTTATAGATACCATGGTTTCAAGGTTTTTGATGATTTTGCTTGTGCAGGTCTTTTCGTATGCCCTAAGCAGTTTGCATCTAATCTTTCTATGATTTACTATAAATATGATATTCACAATAATTCTTTGACATCTGGTGGTGACCAACCAGCATTTAATTTTGAAATTCGTTCCAACTTCCCTGTTGGTAATCTACCATATTCCTGCCAAGCTCTATGGTCTTGGGAAATGGCTCACCGCTATCGTCATTTATACACTTCTTCTTCACTAAAAGATATTAATAATGCAATAACAAGTACTCTCTTATCTAATCTAGCTTTGCATTTCGCAGGATCCTGGCCCGACTCGAGAATGTACATGAATACCTCTCTTTTTTCATATGTATATAATCAGGAAAACTTAGAGTTCTTTCGTTATCTTTCATTGCAACCCCAAGGTATCCCTCTTGGGACTATTAAATTTCCTTAAAAATCCTGGCACCTTCCTGTGTGGACACTAAAAATACTATTTCAAGTTTTTTCGCGCTTTATATATGCCCATAGTCTTTTTGTTTAGTTATATTTCTGAATTTATATTCCTATGGCCCTATAAAACTCATTGATATTTTTCTCTGTTTCTTCATACTTTTGATCTAGATCTAAATCTGTCGTTTTTAGATTTTGTATAAAGAGACTCCATTCATCTCTTAGATCTCTTTCAAAACCATACATACCTTTTGCGTGATTTGCTGTAAACCCATTTGGATTACCATATACAAATACTGGAATATTCATCTCTGTTGCTATAATGAAACATGTACTACTGTACGAAATTACTCCTTTGCAATCTGCTAAATCGCTTATTAAGTAATCTTGATTTGATAGGCATAATTCAGAATGATATCCGTCGTTTTGCTTTAAATAGTCATCTATTTTCCTTTTGTAAATCATTCTATTGGACTTGAATCTAGGATGTATCCTTACTACAATCTTTCCTTGATAATTTTGCATTTCGCTGTACATTTTGTGCGATTCTTTGCTGCCTCTCTTTAGATATTGATCTATAAAAAGTATATAATTATCCTTCATCCTGTTTTCTTTATAACTGATATATTCCTTGTATTCATAATTGTACTGAAAATCAAGATTTTTCATGATATGTGTGTCTTGCGGTATGATTTTACTTATTCTCTCGACTCCATCATCGGATCTAAACGTCATTATGGAAGGGTATCCTTTATTATCGTATCTATATTCATCCCTCAGATAATATGAATTTCTTGTTCTCATTCCATGTTCTATATCTATGGTTTTAATGTTTCTTTTTTTAGCTGCTTTGCACATTTCAATCGAAGGTTCAATACCAATAATTAATTCTATCTTAAATATAGTTATATAAAGATCCCAGAACGTACGCTCCAGTTTTAAGCAATCATTATTGAAGTTATTCTCTCCTACTAGTTTTTTCCCCGTGATTGAGACAAATCTATCTATAAATACAGTTATTGCATGAATTATAGTTTTATAGTCCTTTTGAATTAGGCCACATCTTTTTACCTCTCCTATATCTTGCCTAAAATGCATTATAAGATTTCCACTTTCTTGTATCTTGTTTAGTATTGACCCCAGCAAGCTTGACTCCAATTTATTTCTATTGATAAAGTACATGCCATGACTATATACTAATATATTCTTTTTTCTAGATTTTGTTCTCTTAATTTTTCTTTCCTTTACTGTTTGCTCGCTTTCCTGATTTCTTGAATCAAAAATACTAGAAGAGTATTTTTGTTTTTCTGTTAATCTCATGGAGTCATTTATTATTCACATTATTATTCTAGATCGTTCTGTCTCAAGTGTGTTTGTTTTTGGGTCTGATTGCATCGTATCTTCATTTTTATTTCCTTTCATTAGTTTTCTCATCATATAGCTTTTTTTATTGTCTCCCCCATTTCTTTGATTCTTCCACTCTACTTGTTTGCTAGCATTCTCTCCTATACCGATACTTATTTGTTCCCAATTTTTTCATTCTATTTTTGCCCTTTTCTATTCATATGATACTTCTTATCTTATCTGCTCACGCTTAACGCTTAACGCTTAACGCTTAACGCTTATCGCTTAACGCTTAACGCTTAACGCTTAACGCTTAACGCTTAATTTTGTAGAACATTTGATTGCATACGCCTCTCTATCATGCATTGCAC
>MDTD01179789.1_pt1 | contig 22455 bp, 11 predicted proteins | sample 811221 | NCBI WGS metagenome assembly MDTD01 (sample SAMN05326646, study PRJNA326480) | marine metagenome | isolation source: seawater | place: Pacific Ocean: South West | collected 2011 | reverse complement strand
CTAGAGCCGCCGATTTTTGTGAAGGAGGCTGAGGGGACATGACAGCCGTATCTGCCCCCGTATGTGCCCCCAATTCTGCTGGTGGAATTGTAGTTGGAACAGTACAGGCCTGAGCCAGATGTTGCCCGGTCTCCTGAAGGTAGTGATTGATAGCAATAGCTTCTGTGTTACCCATCCACCTACAGACTAGGTAAGGTTGATGAACAGCACACAACTCTGTTTGCCGGCTGGATCGTAGGTTCTGAAACAGCTTTGGCCATTGCTCCATCCCTGCTCTCTTAATGGCCTTCGTGAATCGCGAGCGCATATTCAGTTTGCGAGGCTCATTGCGAGCGGAGTCGATAACTTCGTTATCTGAGATGACATAGACGGCACCTGGCTTGGACATGTCCCATGCTTCCTGAATAAAAGGTACAAGCTCCGGAAACAAAGGAACCTTACGGTACTCTGAGACGGAACTGTGATGCATCGTCTTCTCATTACGGACCATCATATAGCTAGGATCATTCTTGGTGTTGTCTCCCAGATGAATGTGTTCCCATTTAAGAGCGAGTACTTCGCTTGGACAACGAAGACCTCCATACCGGGCTAAGCCTAAGGTCACACGATCCTGCCACATTGGTAAATGCTCTAAGAGCTGTGTTATCTGCTGAGGCTCTACGAAGGCCATGCGTTCTCTGTTGGGAAGATTACGACACTCAATTCCTTCAAACGGGTTCTCAGTGATCACACGGCGTTTGTAAGCAGCCTTGAAGTACTGATTGGCAATACTGCAGTGTTTGTTAACAGTGGCTCGAGCAAGCCCTACTCCGTCATGCTTGCCGTTACTTAATAAGTGCTCTCTAAACTCTTCCGCATGAGCAGCAGTAATCGCACTGAGCGGTATGTCAGCTCCGAACATTTTAGTAAGGCGATCACAGGTATTAGCCCACTTACGTCTGGTCTCATCACATGGCATGGTTCGTGAGTTGTTGTAGAACTCAATCCACTGGGAGAGCGTGTATCCATGTACCGCCTCAATTAGCTTGAGTTCCACTAACCGCGTTCTAATCGAGTCTGTTAAATCATCCAACCACTCAGTGAGACTGGAAGTTAACGGAGTGCCTGTAAGACTATGCTCTATTAACTCATTAAGCCTTACCTGAAAGTGCCTTACCGACTTTTGATTAGACTTACCGAGATTGATGTAGTAACGTCCGCCTTGCTTGTTACGCCAGACAATACGGTAACGTCCATTGCCTCGATGCTCACTCCAGGTTGATGCAGACATGGTTTCATACTTCCTTGTTGAGTATTAGTGACGAACTATTGGGTTGCTCCGTGCGGAAGACCTTGAGCCCATGCTTCCAGCTTTCTGCGTGGAAACAGAACCCGACCGTTTAATCGTACAAACGGTATCTCGGCAGACTTCATCAAACGCTCTAAGCTGGATACTGAGATCGATAGTGTCTTAGCTGTCTGATGCTTATCGAGAAGGATAGGCTCAGCGTTGAGGTTTGATTCGTTGTTCTCTTTGTAGATAGTCATAATTCGACCCTTCGTAAATAGCTCCCACATAAGGCTTCAAAGAGCTTCTGATAGTACAGCGATTCGCATGATTAGCGAGTATTACACGGGTCGAGGGTGTGCTGTAACTATCCGGCTTGCGTCATGAGGAATCAGTCTTAGTATTGCCTCATTATAACAGTTTTTGGTATAAATAGGTATACAAACGTACACCACCTAGTAGGCATGTAGTTAAGCCGAATGTAAGCCTCTGATTGGAATCATAACTACAGGCAAATGGTTGAGCGCCTATGAGCTGCGGCGAACAAGAACTCAACACCAAAGAGTCAATTCTATGACCGAGAGGAGTGTGGCGAGCCCCTGGCCTCTTGCGAGAACGATTCACTTTTTTTAGCCCTACAGCTTTTTTGCAGGGTCTTGGCTCAGGGGGCGATGCGCTGGTACCCCAGAGCTAGTTATGCACGTCTCTGCCGCTCAAGATTAGTTCTGCAAACGTCAGCTTTGCTATAGCCATTAAAGAGTAAAGTTACTGGTTGTTGCATGGTTTTGTACGAATGCATCAACACACTGGTGCTTCATGTCTTATCAGTGACTCACGCAGAAGATTCTTAGCTGCGCCGAATTCGTACTCAGATCGAAGATTAAGCCGGTATAAGTCGTACTTACAACATTCCCTCTCGATTTAGATGTATCGCAGCAGTAGGTCTCTCGCCATGGTTATATAGGACTCACAGAATTTGGCGTTCCAGAAGCCAAAAGGCAGTAAAGTGTGCAACGGTTGCAACTTTGGCATCATCTAGGATGATAAAAAGATCAAAATTGCAGGCGGTGCACTTTAAGAATCTTCCGCTTGTATATACATCCAGCATACTAGGTGAATTTGCTCCCGCGAAATCTTTGGATAGCGTTCCGGTTGTTCGTACGGTTCTATCCCTGTTTCAATAATTGCATCGATAAGAGCACTGGCCTTAGATTTGCGATCTTTGAAATCTCTCTTCCATACCTCTCGAAGTCTGTTTTCTTCACGTCTCGGCCACGGACTAATAAGAATTTCATCGGCCTTATCAAGACGATCCTGGGATATAGAGTCTGGATTGTCTACGAGATATGTTTGAACCTCGCGATTTAGTTTACGGACTTTCGGTTGTAGATTCTTAGGGTCAGTGTAAAAGTCCCAATCATGCCAAATGCTATCTTTGGCAAGTTCCCATGCCTTGTAAGCTCGAGGCATGGAGTTTTCCGGCAGTTGGCGTTTGGTAGACTCGCTGCATTCAATTGTTCTTAAGCATTTGCCAATTTGAGAAATCACGGTCTCATGTGAGGTTGAATCATTTGGTACGAACCTTAAATAGGTTTGCTCCCCGACTTTAGCAAGGAAGAAATGGCCGGTTTGTTTTCCTTTGACCATTCCTGAGCCGGCTTTCCATGGTAGTTCCGCAAGCGTTTCTCCAAGTCCAGCTTCCAACGCCTTGCGTAGCTCTTGTCGGTATTCTTCACCAGTTTGAGAGGCGGTGGTAGTTCCTCCACGCTCAAATAGGTCGGTGGTTTCGTTGGCAATTTCTTCAATTTCATCTCTGGTCTCAGAAAAAGATTGGTCCCGACTGGCGCCTTCCTGGATAGGTGTGTCGGCGACTCCTACGGAAGCTGCTGCTAATGCCAACTTCCTTCGGACTCTTTCCTCAAGTTGGAGCAAGGAATCCAGTAGTGCATCGGGGAAGAAGGTTCGCAAATAGACACGTTTGTGCTCGGACAATAATCTATCTATTCTTCCGTGTCGCTGAATTAAACGCATTGGGTTCCACGGTAGATCAGCATTTATAATATGACGGGCCTGCTGAAGGTTCACACCTTCAGCCAAAACATCTGTTGCAATTAGGATGTCGTAAAGGTCGCCCTTCTGATAGGAGTCCGGAGCAGCTGTTTTGGGAGCAAATCCCCATGCAGCTTGGTCGGAATCCAGAATCTTTGTACCATCGGGCGATCCACAAGTTGTTGCGATTCTGCCTTTGTAAACCGCAAGACGCTCATCAGTATCTATCGCTGTAGCAAGACGCTGCTGTATCCACTTTGCTGTATCGGCATAATATGAGAATATAAGCACTTTGCGATTATTAGCCTGTTCGCGTTCAGTCAAGCCATCTTGTTTAGCTTCGGCAGCAATTTCTGCTAATGCCTCTACAAGTCGATCAAGTTTAGGGTCGGCGTCGTTACTTACTTTTTCTGCCTCTTCGGCGAATTCGGTTAGTATCGCCAAATCATTAGCAACGTCTTCCCTAAGAGCTGCCGCGTCGTATAACCCAAGATTGTGCGTGTGGCTACTCTCCGATAATAGATCATGGAATTCTTCGTCATCCAGATCTTCGCTGGCCCCGCATTCCCTGTAGAAATCCTTGGTGATTACTTGTCCGTTATCCATGGCTTCCAGTAGAAGGCGATGTTGTTCGGACATTCTACGACAAGTATTTGCGAATGCATGAGCAGATGATTCAAAACGTTTTAAAAGTCCGGATCGGAGTAATCCTACCAAAGCAGTTTCATTCACAGATTCTTCTTCGGGGTTCAATAGATAACGCTCGACTTGATATCGAGCCATGGTTAGGCGAGGAGTACCAGTTTCAGGCATTAAAGCTTCTGCGAAATGAGCGAAGAACCCTGGCAACGCGTCATCTAGGTTGTAACGAACGGTGAGCGGGATCGGCTTGGGAAATGTAATCGGAACTTGCTCACCATCTTCGTTTGGGATCCGGTCATCTCTGTAGTAGCGTTTTATAAACTGGCGAGTGCGTTTGACTGTAGTGGCATCGATCAGTGGATAGAGTATGTCAGGATGCAAGTCGCCCGGTTCATAATGGTTCGCGTCGTCGAAAAGTCCTTTTATTGAGGGGATTCCGTAGTTTATGAGTTGGGAATCCTGACGCAAGAAAAATGAGACCATGTGATAAAGGTCATACAAACTATTGTTTACCGGCGTTGCGGTTAGCAAAACAAGATCTCGTTTTGCACCTCTAAGGAACGTGCGTAGCACACCAGCACGATGCTGTGCATCAGGGTTGCGATAGTTATGAGCTTCATCAATGACTATAAGCTGGTATTCGTCGAGTGGGCGTTTGAGGTATTTTTCGTCCCCTTCGAAATTTTGGTCTCCTGCCAGCTTCTGATAACTAATGCATTCAACATCCTCAAGGTAATGTCGATTGAGAAACTTATCCCATGTGCCCTCAAGAGCCGCGGGTCGAATCAAAAGGATACGTTGTCTTCGATCACGGTAAGGCTGCATGATGCCACCGGCAGTAAAGGTTTTTCCAAGCCCTACCCCATCGGCAATAATTACTCCTCCCAAAGTTTCGAGGATCCGTTTGGCACGCCAAACGCCATGTTTTTGAAAGCGAGTTAGTGTGAGTGTGCCGATTTCATCCTGTTCAAGCTCAAGTTCGTCACCATAGAGCTCCCAAAGAACACGAAGATAGATCATCCATGGCGTGTACTCGTCAAAAAGCTCTTCATACAAAGCGGAAAGATCAAATTCCACAGCTTCTTGCCAAACATCGTCATACCACGTTTGGATTTCGGTAACTGTAGTGGGATCATAATGACCAGTATTAAGTTCAATGTTGCGGGACATACCTGCACCGGTCAGGTTTGAGGAGCCTGCAATAGCACTTCCGCCCTTCCCGCTGGTGATCCACGCTTTTGCGTGAAAGAACCGTTTTTCAAATCGTCGAACTTCCACTTTGCCACTACGAAAAAATTGAACCAACTCTCGTAGGCGGCCAAGGCCGTCCGGGTGAAAATCAACTTGATCGCGTTCTCTCTTCAACGCATTGACTTGCGAGATGTATTGTTGTTCAACACGTTGGTGAGTTAGTGCAGGTTCTTCGGGGTCTCCTGGTCGGCGGGCTAACGCTTCGTGCTGAGGCGATGGTTCCGCACCGATTAACAAGCGTAATTTAGAGAATTTGCCCGCATGTTCCGCCACTTTAAGCCAGCCGGCTGCATTGAAATAGCCTGTTGCGATACATAATTCTTCAGGCGGTGTTTCAGCCGAAAGAATATTCTTGAGGTACGCATTCAGTTCTTTGCTGAGTGTGTTCCCGTTTCGATTGTCGATGAGGGTTGGACGACTCATACTGTTTGCTCCCACTTGTCGAAGTGTATGAGTGTTTCGTTTAATCTGGCCTCATAGTCCCAGCCTACGTGGAAGGTTTCAAAAATATGCGTGAGCTGCTCTTTACTTAGTCCATATAGATGTGCAACAACCGCATCCAGCTCGTGGATCATGTCTTGTTTAATGTCGTCTTCCAGCGGTCCGCATTCAACGCCAACTTCGTTAGCCCAGTCGGCGAACCTTTCGTCCGGGCAGGCTAGTCTACCGGCAAGTTCTATTACTCGGTGTCGCAGAGGAGAATCGTCGTCAGGGCGAGGAATGGGGAATGGATTGAGAATGAAAAAGTTTAGGTTGACTTCGACGAACCTACGCGCATACCAATCCAGAGGAATTGAACTTAATACTCCTAATGCCAGCGTTTGTTGTCTTGTATCACCGCGTGGAAAGACTAAATATGGTCCATGATTAGTAATGAAATTGCACTTGGGGATTAGAGCAGCCCGCACTGTTCGTGTATCAGTCGCACGCGTGATCGTTCGTAATACGATACGCGCGTTTTTGCAGGGAAGCGTCTCAATTGATTCGATCCATTCACGCGAAAACCTAGAAAACACAGATCTTTTGTTGTTGGAATTGCGTTCGCGTTTTCGCTGGAGCGATGGTATTAATTCGACAGGATCTGCCCAAGCGTAGTATTCACCAGTATCTGGCTCCCAAAGATCGAATGATGAACCCTTGTAGACATGCCAAAACCCCTCTGGACAGACTTCGGACACCAAGTCAAACCTGTGTTTGTCGTTGGTGGCGTGAAATTCCGCATATGGTTTCGCATACCACGACTCACCATCATCAAAATCCAAATGAGGTGATTTTTGTAGTTGACGTATCACTCCAACCGAACGTTCACTTGGAAGAAGGGGTAGTGACGCACTTTCATTCCATGCCAAAACCTCATGAGAGGGAAATCTCTCAGGCACCTCGTCGACCCCTTCGAGATATGCTTGGTAGCTGTTGTATGGCCCTGCCAGACTTATTTCAGGGTCCGTGGTGCTAGATCTTTCTAAAGCTAGCAAGGCTACCGTATAGCGAGCTTCCATATCAAAAGCCCATCGCGCGGTATTTAGTAACGTTGTCACGTCAGTGTAGGCTGCTTCTTTAAATATCCGCCAGCGGAACTCCTCTGAACCTTTAGCTGCCAGAACACTTCTTGGCAGAACCACACCGATTCGGCCTTGTTCCTTGGAAGTAAGAAACCAAAAACGCCAACAGAACGCCTTGTAAAGATCTGGGTCACCAGTACCCATTCCTGGAAAAGGACCACGAGATAGAGAGAGCCTTAAAGTCTTTGCAGACTCTATTTTCACCCCCAGGTCTGCATATAATTCTGGGCGTTCAATTCTTAAAGAAGAAATCATCTTCTTCTTATCCCTTGCATTAAGTGAGCGCAAACCAGGGAAATGCAGTGCCCAAAATGCGTCTTCATCGGCCATCGCCTCTTCCCACGGGGGGTTACCAAGTATCACGTCAAACCCTGCACGCTCTCTTAAGAAAACCTCAGGAAACGCGATTGGAAAGTGAAATACATTAACCCCCTCCAAGCTTTTTAATGCTTGTTGGTGACCCTTGCTACCTGCAAAATCGGTATTTCCATCGCCCCACCATGCGAATTCATGATCAACAGATTCATCATTGATTCTTGCGGCTGTAACAATGTCACAGAGAGCCTTGGCTGGAGCAATTTTATCGGAGGCGTCATGCCATGCTTTACGAGCTTCTTTAACTTCTTTGAGATTCGCATCCGCTAAACGACCCATACGGGACAAAGCGTCGCTTGCATCACCAATAAAATCTGATACGGCGAGGCTAAACAGACCACCCTTTTCATTTAACTTGTCTTCTATTTCATCAAGCTGGCCGATGCCAATAAGTGAGTTGCCATGGACGAGGTTCCGATCGAGAAGTGATAGCGGTAAACCTGGAACGAATGTATGTATCCAAACGGCTAGTCGAGCCAATTGAACAGCAACTTCGTTAATGTCTACACCATAGATACATCTTCGAGCAATCAAACGCCTGAGCAGAGCGTTGTCCTCAAAATCTGGATATGAAGCAGCAGCGTCTCCTAGCGCATTTATAGCCTCATGGCGTTGATGATTTAGCTGGCTAAATACGTGGGCCAAATGTCTTTTGGAAAGATAGCCGGAAAACCGTGCTTCAATTCGATCGACTGCGGCTATTAAGAAGTGACCTGATCCCATTGAGATATCAGCCACGCGGAAATCAAAAAACGCTTCAGCAGCTTCTAGTTCGTCGAGTTCGTCAAGTCGGGAGAAATGATCAGTTAAAGCAGGCTCAAGTGCCCGGTCTAACAAATGCTCTACGGCAAATTGTTTGGTGTAATAGGAACCTGTGGACTTACGAGCGCCAGACGCATTATGCAGGTATACCTTCCCGGCGGGCACGGCGATATCTTCTCCATCTTTAGCGGGCCGGTATACGTCTTTGTTCTTGCCTTTTGTTTCAATCGCGAGGCCTGTTTCGGCAACGGACAACTCAGATTCAAGCAGGCCCTCGTAAATCGTGCCGAACTCCCGTACTCCTAAACTACGGAAGTCTACCGGGCCAAGTACACCTTCGTTGGTTGGTACCAGCAGTAAATGTTGCAGCACCGGACCGAATACGCTGTCGGGTAAGCTGACTTCTTCTAAAGCAGCGCCGGTTTCAGACGCGCTAATATCCGAAGAGAAAAGACCGCCGTTGTAAGCTGGTACACCCCAGCTCGAATTCCCTTTGTCGACGGCATGGAATATTGCTTTAACTTCCTGCCACCAGCTATCACCTTCTCCGAACTTATCATCTGTTTGTAGAAATTCTAGAAGATCTTTTGCCTTGGATTTTAAGGAACGCTTTTTGTATAACCCGTTGTACTTGTATGGCAGTAAGTCCTTGTCTTCTCCATAGGCTATGAATAGCAGGCGAAACAAAATTCTCATCGCCATCTTATATGTGTCATCGAGGTCTTTCGCGGATGGAGATTCGATATTACGCGCCTGTGCTAAGCCCTCTGCAAGACGAGGGATCACCTCGTCATAAATCCTTTCTCGCAGCTTGCTAGCCAGTTCTCCGGCAAAATCTCTGGATTCGCTGAGGATTTCCCATAGACTTCCCTGGTTAGTAAGGGCCTCTGCGGAGAACAAAAGCCAGACATAGGCAGCCTGCTCGTCTGGAATTAACCCCATGTGACATTCAAGAAATGTTTCCGTACGCCCACGACGACCTACGCCTAGCATTTTTACGGGATAAAGACGGATCTTTGGGCCATGAACCAAAATAACCCACTCTAAGTTTTCTTCGTCAGCCCGATTTAGAGCATATGAAACAGGGGAAAGAGCTCCCGGAATTCGCTCGGATCCAGCTTCAGGGGTTTCCTGATCTTTGAGCAGTATGGCAATCGCTGTTTTGTGATCTGATACCCGAAGTATCTGTGTGATATTATCCAGCGGGGTTTGTGCGAAACCAAGCGAGTCTAATAATTCCGTTCCGCGATTCTTAATAATACGTTTGGCTCTTTCCTTTGCATTATTCCAGTCGCTCCGGTCGGGAACTCGGTTGATTAACTCATGGTACGCCAGAAAACCTTCATTGCGTAATCCGGGTAGGCTTTCCTCTTCGATACTGCCAAGGCTGTCCCGTAAGGATCTAAGCGCAGCCTGCCGATTTGGTTGCCCAAGGGCTTCTTCGTATATCCGCTCAACCTGACCATTATCAAGTGCTAAGTAAACAGTAGGGTCGTCACCCGAAGCTCCGCAGACATGTGATTTTCCGTTGGCCAAGACGACGACTAGGAGTGGTACCCCGCGCCTGTCTTGCCGTGTTTTCCAGGCACCGCGTAACTGAGTCTCTGTAGGTGTCCTATCATATTCGCTAAGGACGACTTCCAGTTGGAGACTCCTGCCTTGGCCGTAGGCGATTCCAACGGGTTTAAAGGGCCAGTCTGGCAAGTTGACTTGTTCGAATTGAATGCTCATCGAAGTTTCCGAATAGTGATATGGATTAGCCCCCAGTTTAACAAATCCCGCAGAGGATGATAATTTCTTGATTTGTATGTAATCCCAGTTCAGAATTAGAGGTCAGGCAGATTGAATAGGCTTAACCGAATTGTTCAGTAGGATGAAAGCGCGATGGGAAAGTTGGAAACGATATTCCGAAAAGTCGTTGACGCGAAAACGGCAGCGGAAGTCGAAGCGATTCTCACAGAATTAGGAGCGAGCAATACTAGTGAGCTCGACACTCCTTTTAATGAATACGATATGGTTTGGCATGCTTTGGGTGACAATGAAAGTAATCTTTCGGCTGTAAACTTAGCGACCGATCCGTCAAGGTCGATTGTTGAACGAATTACCAATGCAATGGACGCGGTTTTAGAGCTTAAGTGCGTAGAAGGGAAAGGTGCTGACGCGAGTTCTCCAACTGAATTTGTTCATGAAGTGTTTGGCCGAGAACCTAGTGCTGATGAAGCCGGACTTTTCAAATTACCGCTAAAGATACAAACCGGAATCAGTGAACAAGTAAATGTAGTTTTATTAGAAAGTGGAGTGGACGATGCGCCGACTTTAGATGTCGTGGACAATGGGATCGGGATAAGGCCAAAAGATTTCGGAGCAACAATTCTTAGTATTCAACAAGGTAATAAAATAGATAAGCCATACCTTATTGGCTCTCACGGGCAAGGCGGCTCATCCGCGATTAAGTTTGCTAAATATACAGTGATTGTCTCTCGGTACTTTAGTGAGCCGAATAAGTTTGGATTTACCATTATAAAAAAGTTAGACCCTCCTCCTAACTATTCGCAGTCTTATTATGGCTATCTTGCGATCAAATCCTCGGATGGAGCAGTTTGTGTGCCAAGTGTCGAGGATAGTTCCGAGTTTCCCGTATATGAAAATGAAGAAGTACCGGAAAAGGTACTCCCAATTAGGTCTAGGATTAATACGCTGGCTCGACATGTTGAGTTTCAGATCCCCAAGTTTTCTGGGCCGGTGACACCAGCCAATAATTCTTTATATCATGCCCTTAATCAACGATTGTTTGATCCACATATTCCGTTTCGCATTCGAGACTTCCGCAGGCCCGATTCAAAAGGGAAGTTTAAAAACGAGTTTATCGGCGGAAACAGGAATAGACTGCATAAGCAAGCTGTTATGCCGCTCGATCATACTCCAAATAATGGCGTTGTTGTGTTGCATAAGTCTCCAAGGCATATGCTAGTCCCGTTCGGAGAAAAAACGCCCAGTGTTCAAGTTGAATACTGGGTGATGCTCCACTACAAAAATGGTAAGCAAAAGAGCAAAGGTAATGAGTCGTATGTTATAGGTGACCATCCTTTTATCTATACATTAAATGGTCAGAACCAAGGGGAGAAAACTGCAACCCTTCTTAAGAATATTGGTTTAGGACGATTAAGCAAACACTTCGTCTGTAACATTGATCTCTCATTGGTTACTCAACCAACACGTGAGGAATTGCTCGCGACGAATCGTGAGAGCTTAGTCGATTCACGGGTTTTAACTAAACTCGAAGAGTCACTTTCGGAAATTCTTAAGGAAGACTCAGTTCTTGCCGAATTGGAACAGGACTTGGTGAATCGAGCCTTAGCTGATTTAGCCGATAAGACCGACGAAGAGGTTGTTAATCGAGTGAGTAAACTTCTGCGACGGGCAGGACTCAGGAATGTACGCATCGGGCCAGCGGTCGGGCGTGATCCTGGCGGAAAACGGGTGAGCGATGTGAATGAGTCGCCAGCAAAACCGGCCGCGGCAATTGTAGCCAAAACGTTTCCTCTCATGAGTCAATTTGAAATTGAGACTCCCAAAGACAAGGTGCTCAAGGTTCGCAAGGGAGAAGGAATAAGTACTGTAGTTATCATTACAGACGCAGGGCGAGAGTTTGAGGAGAGAAATCTTTTTAATAGCCCGTTGGTAAGCACGAATGCAATCGAGCTTGACGGTGTTGATCCGTTAAAAGCTGGAAGGAAGAAATACCGTTTTAGGGCAACGGACGACGCGAAGGTTGGTGACGTTGGGCAAATCACGTTCAGTGTTAAGAAGCCAATATCTATAAAGTCGATTGACGAATATGTTGAATTTCACGAGACGATTGAGTTTGAAATTGTTCCTCCAAGAAACAACGCCTCAGGGAGTAATTCAGCTAACGTTCCTGAAATAAAAATCTTTGAGATATCCCGGGGTGATCCAGCATGGCACCAAGAGTGTTCTTGGCCTTCGGATGCCTTGGAAGCTGTTAAAGTTTCTTACAAGACTACTAAGTCAGGCGATATGGTTCACGTCTTCATTTCAACAGAATTCACACCCTTCTTAACTGCTGCTGGACGCTGTAAGACGAAAAAAGAAGAAGAGCTCTTTAAGGCCCAGTATAAAGCTTGGATTGTGATGCACGCAGTGCTTCAAGAAACCGAGATTATGGAAAACCAAAAGAAAGGGATAAGTTACAACCATACCTCTAAGCCAGATACCACAGAGTTAGAAATTGGTGACTTTGACCGGTCTAATACAGCTCGAATGACAATCGAGGCAGCGACGGATTACGTTCAAGTAGAACTTGCTCGAGAAAAAGCTATAAACGGTTAGTAATTATGTTATCGGACAATTCTCAGTATTTGCGAGTCATAAATCAATTAGAGCAGGAGCTTTGTGATGTCCGCGAACAGCTAGAGGAATTACGAACTCAAGAAGAGTTTGAAAGCAAATATGGTGTTGAAGAAGTTGCCCCCAAGGATTCCGAAGAGTGGGCTCTATCTGAACTAGATGAGCTGGTTGAACTGTACTTTGATATTTTGGTTGGCGAGCGAACAAATAAGCCTTATGAATCAGACATAGTTCTAGACAAGATTAGCCAAGGTGCATTGTCATCCCGCACAAAGGGCGCCATATTCTTTCGACTTAAAATGATCTCGTTTGTTCTCAACTCGTATGCTGAAGACTACTTGAGCCAGTTTCCTCCGTTCTCAAATATCGCCCCAGAATTACTTCAGCAGTTGAAGGCATCGATTCAGCGGGTGTCGTCAATTGATTTGGATATGAAGAATGAAAGTTCTGGTAAGTCGCTCAAGAAGAAAGAAAAGAAGAGTTCGCCAACAACACGGTGGTCGAAAGCAGAACTTGAAGCGGCAGTGGACGCTTATTTACTTATGCTAGAAGCAGAGTTGGAGGGTAAAGCTTACAGCAAAAGTGAAGTTAATGAAAAGTTACGACAAGGTCCTCTTAAGGGGAGGACAAAGGGGTCGGTTGAGCTCCGAATGGGTAATATATCTGCGGTGGCAGTTGATTTAGGAATGGAGATTATTCCAGGCTACAAGCCTTACCGAAATGTCGGTAAGAATGTATACGCCATAATCGAACATGCGTTAACGGCTTCTGGCGCAAATACTAAAGGAGCCCACTCAGAGTCAGTGTCTTCTCTACCGGAAACAATTTCACCATGGCGTTTGATCGCTGCAATGGAAAAGATTAAGGCATCGGGATATGCACCGCACGGCTTTAATCATACATATGAAGTACTGTATGAAGGTAAAGGCTACCCTCCTCTTGCGGTAGTCTCATTTGCAATCGAAGAACTGCGTGGTGTGACTATACCGCCAGGTACCTATGAGGGAGGAAAAGGTAAGCCCGCTTTTAAGTTGTTGGAAGATGCAGGATTTGGGCCAGTCAAGAAGAAGATTATTGCCCCAAAAGACAGTTCTCAAGTACAGCAGAACGTTGGTGATTTAGAGATCGAAGATTCTCTGGATGCACCGACTGGCAAAAAAAAACTAAAGACAAAAGAGAACTTGCAAGCAATGCTGAGGACCAAATTTCTATATTAGGATCGGCTGGATTCATTAGAGGCCAAAAATCACATAGTTTGATTTTTACTTTTAGATGCGGAAGGTCTCCAGTGTTTTGGGTGTCGTTCAACTTATTCCGTATCGAAGCTAAACGTTTGCTAAAGATTGTAGAGAATAACGAAGATGACGAGATTGTGAAGGCACTTCAAGCGTTGAGGGATAATGCTGATATGCGATTGCCTGCCAAAGCGACGTTAAGGTCAGTGCTTGGAAGAAAGAGAAAGCTGACGGAAATGGTGATGCGAATAAGGCCTTTTGAAGCCGAAGAGTTAAGCCTGCTTTTAGACGTCATAAAACGATCTTCCGTTACCGAATTGGGCAATGTTGTAAGGGCTTTTATTGAGAACCCATATGAATTGCACCGAACAATTCTTTAGATCGCTTTGTGAATAAGTGCTACTTCTTTTGAAGAATTGGATGTGTCCGTAAAACGGGTGTACCATTTTCTATTCGGTACTTTTCGCCATAACCGGCGCATTCTTGAACTGCCGGCCAGATTAACTTCATCAAAGCCAGCGTTTGCCATGCAATTTAAATAGCGAGGCAATTGTGATGACTTATTATTAAACGCGATTAGTTGCACGAAATAGGCGCCCGTTTTCATAACACTGCGTATTGCTCTATGAGTACGTTCAGCGATTTCAAAATATTTATCTACGCCCGCTCGTGTTTGCCGACCACCAAAAGTATAGTAGTCGGTTCCCTTTCCATCCTCACAGTCAGCTATCCAATAGGGAGCAGCGGACTCTTTTCGTCCATCAATCTGCCAACGATGATAAAGCATATGGACGCCAGGATATGGAGGGCTGGTGACAACAAGATCTACCTTTTGATTGTCAATTAACGAGGGTCGCAAGTTTTCTGCCGACTGACATAGAAGCTTGGGGGATTTTCGCTTATCTACATTGATTAATGCACTTTTAAATTCATCCATGCCTTGTAGCATGACAGTAAGATTGGTGTCGAGTCGTTTGCGAAAGTCCTCTGCGCTAACTCGCTGCTTTCTTCCATCCCAAGCGAGTTGTGCCGTCTTTAGGAGAGCCATCCTTAAGAAATTAGCTACCGGCTTTCGATCAATTTGAACGATATCTCCCAGCACTTGCTCAACTAGAGGTTTCGTAAAACGACTTTGGGTTAATTCTAGATTGTTCCCGTATCGCCCAGTAGGAATGGTCGGCAACCTATATTTGTTGTCGTATCTAATCTTAGGGAGAAATGTTTGTTTCCATGACACAATTTGGGCAGTGTCGCTGGTTGATAGTAAAGTCGTCTTGCATTGTGCAACAAACCGAGATAATTCATTGATATCACACCCGATCATTTTTCGATTTCTGACCCAGCCCTCGATGATCGATGTTCCTCCTCCCATATATGGATCCAAAACAACATCGGCTGGCTTTGATAGACACTCAATTGCGCTTGCAGCGAATGCAGGAGAGAACCTGGCGGGGTACTTGTAGAAAAGGTGAGTCAGGCCTTTGATTCGTTCTCGGTTGTTTACGCCGGATTGAAGGAGGTCCCAAGTAGATTTGTCTAAGTGTAGAGATGACATTGTGTTAATTGCTACTGGGACAAACGAGTTTTCTTTGATCGAAATTCGATCTTAGGTATAAACGATTTCAACAAATAAAGTCAATATTTGCAGGCGCTGTGTGTTAGTGGAAGGTAACGCGCTTAATTAGATTGTGTCGATCATATATCTGGATGTTGTTGGCTATTATTGAAGAACCACACTTAGAGAGGGAACGATGTTGCCAAAACGTAAGTTATAGATTGCTTTACAAATACGACACATGCCTTGCTCACGTTCCTAGGTTATTCGTTGGACTACACCGAGTATTTGTCTCCTATCAGCTATATAAGGCAGTGAAGTTGCAACCGTTGCACTTAGAACAAATGAATTTTATTACCTCTCTACTGATATATTTATGTTGGGTTACACTCGCCGAAGCCGCGTAGCCAACGCTAATCGCGAACCGTATTGAGCCTGCGAAGATGGATCGAGGTTTGAAACAGTGGTAACGTATTGTTAATCGTTATATTCTCATCTTATAAATTGAAATTGACTTATATAAGGAAATCATCATGGAGCACATCGGAAAGAATGTCGAACGCTTGCAGGAACTCATTCAAACCCCAGTAAAGCCACCTCCGTCCTGGATTCAGTCGTGGCAAGCAGAGGCCGAGCACGTGCTCCATCTCGCAAATAAATCAAAGGACACGAACGATCTCGAGGAGCTTAAGAGATTAGATACTGAGGCAGAACGCGTCATAAAAGATCGCGAAGGTTTTGTGGAAAATAACTGACGGTGTCTCGGCAATGGCATATACCGGCAAGTTTATAAAGTTAAGTGCGATCGTCTAATGGGGGCGCGTGCGCAATTCGAAGTGAATGAGTTGCAATCATTTTACGCCACTGATGGTGTAGGTAAGTTGTATTTTTGGGACGCGTCCTCAATGAAAGGTCTTCAGGTATTACCATTTATTACTGTCGAGGAGTCAACTAAACACAAGCAAAAGGCTTGTTATATCTTTAGTAAGACCAAGAACAACGATACTGCTCGCTTTGTTTCTTATCACAACGACATCGAACCGGAATACTCACCTACGACCAGCGAACTACTTGGACCGATATTTCAACGGATTGAGAATAATGGGGAATAGTCAAGACTGTTCAGACGGTCAGCCCCCCCATGTTCTGAAGCATTATTAGAAATACCTTTTAGTCGAAAGATGTATTTATATACGAGTAGGGTAACGCCCCCCAATAGGCTGGTCCCTATAGTTATGTTGTACTCACGGAATGTGGCGATTCAGTAGCCAAAAGGCGGTGAAAGTGCAACGGTTGCACTTTGGCCTAAAGAGTAATGACAGAAAGCTCAATAGTGCAGGCGTTGCACTTATTGCCGATGGCCTTTGTGAGTAGAGTTTGCGAGAGTTATGTCAGAAAGTACTTCCCGCATCCTACGCTACCTTCATATGCTTCCCACGTTGCAAACCTGCCCATATTGAGGGGGTGGCGCAAAGAGCTTTGAGCTTCATTGCTTTGCTTAACAGCGTCGAGCTACCGCGAAAATTATATAAAATTTCATTCGGTGTATATGTAGAAGCGAAAGTTTGTTATCGCGGCTCTGACAAGCTAGAGCCTGAGCTTAGTAGATCCTGAAATAGTTTTAGCAATGTAATTCGCCACTGTTAATCTGTAGTGAAAGGCGATTGCCTTATGTGCCTAAAATAAACCATCTCGTTCAGCATGGTGCTTGTCGATTTCGATGGTGATTTCACTAAGGGGCGTGGAAGCACGATATTTGGTTGCCAGATAGGCATTCCAGAGTTCATCAGTAAAATCTGGTTTCTTATCCATGATCCTCGGTTAACCATTTAGTATTTACCAATTCATTGGTAGCGGCATTATGAAAGAAGTTGAAGTCGTCTTTTGTAATTAACGAAAAGCTTAGACAAGCTCCTTTGTTTACTTCCTTAATGTTGTCAGGACCGGAGAGAGAAGAACTCCAAAATTCAACATCTCCTTCAAACCGACCTTCCTGCCATACGTAAGCGGAGTCTTTTCTAGCATGTGGCGACCAACGTTTTTTTCCACCGATACGGTAGTGGAGAATTCGTTTTTGTAAATAAGACTCGCGATTGGCTTCTAGCTGCCCTTTGTAATAGGAAGCAACATGTTCATTCTCTATCGCGGCGATTGCAGCATTCCAATTGGTCCACGCAACCAGTTGGCTATTACGACTTCGTCCGCGAGAAACGGCTACCTGCGCTAGTTCCGGTGTGGGATATACGTTTGAACAGACGAGGTATTCATTCTCGGTGTCACCGTCGGTTGCTAAAGCGATTCGGCAGCATTGAATACTAACTCCGTAGTTTTCGTTTAGCCACTCTGTTCCTATCAACAAAGAAAAATCGAACTCCTCGGCGATAAGAACTAATTTCTGACAGCGATTCACATCGTCTATATCAACTTCTAGGAAGTCAATGAGTCTTTCCTGACTATCTTGGTCGAGCAAGTTAAGAAAATCATCTGGTGTCCATTGAGCCATCATCCCGGCATAGGTGATGGCTTGAAACATCTGAAGTTTGTTTTTGCCGCGTTTTAATTCAATTACTACGCAGCTTCCCTCTTTGTCGATCGCGAGCAGATCAATTCGATCCTGAACGGTCTGAGATGGAGTTAGTTCTTTGCCGACTAGAAAGAGATCAAGCCCTAGTTCCGCAAAGAATGTGTCAGGGCTGTTAGCGATAAACTCCTGAAGGTCGTAACGCTCTGTGATAGCAACTTCGGCTAATGTGGGGCTACTAAGCTTTGAGAATGTCTTTGTATCACGATCTATTTTAAGCATGGTGTGATTCTTCAGGCCTGCTGCAGTGATTGAATGGTTGTTGTTCGTTGGGTGGGAGGTAGCATAGATTGTCGGTATGAGAGTTTGATTTGTTGCGCCATCTGATTTACCTGATCCAATATTCCTTGTGGTGAATTGGCGAGGTCAATAGCGTAGACATGAATGTCCTTGTTAGCAGCCGCTATGAAGTGAGATTCCCTGCCGACCTCAGGAATCGCATCGTCTTTGGCGTAAATGAGAATGCCTAAGGGTAAGCGAGTGGCCGTAGTATATGCAAGCATTTGATAGATGTCCGCATTTCGCGCATGCTTATTAAACTCTTTGTATTTCACGTCTCCAACAAACCGGCAGGTCCCTTCACTCCACCAAGAAATATCTGGTTCGAGCGATATTACGCCTCGCTCATCCAAACGCAGGCCTTTGCGTTTTGCGTTTTGGGGGAAGCTATGTGAAGTTAGCCCTAGGTTTTCACGTAAAGCAATCACGATAAAATCTTCGAAGATTTTGTTCATGTCTACGATAAATGACCGGGCCCGGATTGCCCCAGAGACATGTTGAAAAGTTGAGGATTGTAGAATGAGCTTCGAAATTGCTAACGCATGTTCATAGCGTTTGTTAAGGCGACTAATTTTCAAAGTTGGAAGTCGTCTTGGATTGAATGACACTTGAGATACATTATCGAGTGCTAGTAAATAGCGATGCAGCTCTTTTCTCATCTCACCAGAACGAATCCTGTTTTGCAGGAGCCGGTGGAGTGCTGCTTTGAGAAGTTGATTCTCAACGATGTCTTCGGTGAATTCGTCATATGTCACCTCGACGGGAAGCGGTATACCGAAGCGTTTTCTTATTTGATCGGGAAATCGGATTTGGCCGCGGACTGTTGTAAGGGAGTCTTCTTTTTGACGATAGCCTTGCAAAACACCTCGTGAAAACACATTTTTAAGATGCCTTAGGAAGGCGGGAATAATAGCTTCGACAATAGAATCAGTGACAGATAAGTTGAATCCCAATTCTTTCCAGTTTTTGGGGTCAAGGTTGTAAGACATGAGGAACATTAGGTGATCAATGGAGATCTTAGGCCTAATTTGAATTGCTAAGTCTTCCACTTCCAGAATGCCAACTTTGGAAGATGGCGTTAGATAGAACTTGTTATCTTCACCGCTAGCTGGCTCGATTCTCAAGCCACTAATGTGTTGTGAAATTAAGTCTCGCTGATGCGTCGACAGAACATAGGGGACTGCCGACCGTTTGTATTCAGTCAGGCAGATCTGTTGCATCGTCCTGTGGGGGTTCGGGTTTTATTTTTAACGAATCTAGTTCAAAGTCTTTTACGACATCTGGCTGATCATAGAAATACTCTTCTATGTATGGGATGATTGCATGTTCCCAAATGGTTTCAATCCAATCGTCATCAAGGTCCTTGTCTAAGAAGTAGCTAGGGCCTATCGCATTATGGCGGTCTCCAAGTTGCTCATTCGCCTTTGCGACAACGTCGGCCAACCATTCATAGTCTGGTTTATTTGCTTGTAACCAGTTTCGCAGTAGGGATTTGATGGGATCTTTGTCTGGAAAGAACGGGATAAAGTAAAACCTGCGTCGCAATGCAGAGTCTAGTAAAGCAATAGATCTATCGGCCGTATTCATAGTCCCAATAATCCAAAGGTTTTTGGGCAGGCTGAATGTGTTTTCTCGGTTATATTGCAAGCCAATTTGCTCGTCACGATACTCCAATAGAAAATAGAGCTCGCCAAATACCTTTGCGATATTTCCTCGATTGATTTCGTCAATTAGAAGAATGTATTTTCCTTGAGGGTTTGCATGTGCCTTAGCAGCTAATGTTTTTAATGGACCATCCGTTATTGAAAATCCTGGTTGACCATTTTCGAGAATCTTGGGTCTAAAGCCTTCAATAAAATCTTCATAAGTATATGAAGGGTGAAATTGGACAATCGTAACTTCTCCACTATCACCGGCGTAGTAATCAGCCAATTCTTTTGCGAGGTATGTTTTCCCGGTACCAGGAGGGCCGTGGAAAATGACCTGTTTCTTCTTTTTGATCAAGCGGTCAATATCTTTCAGATGTTTTACATCTAGATATAGGTCGTCCGCCAGTGAGTTCAAATCGCGAATCTTAGGCGGCGGACTAGGCTTGATGGTTTGAGGTGGTTTGGTAGGACTTGGCTTAAGGATATAGCCATTATTATCTCGCCAGTTTTGTAAGGCTGTTCGCTCTTCCTCTTCCCAACTGCCCGGCGCGTCGTATTTAACGGCACAATACAGGAGAGTCTGGGCATCCAGACGATCGGCGAGCACATAATTACGTTTTGCAGCTTCCTCGATAATTCGATCTAGAAATTCGAGCGCATGTGCGTAAATTTCGTAGTCGCTATCTGGTGATGCTTTGAACCCCGTTAGTTCACACCCCGCTCGATAGGGAGTCGGTTGATAGATTGGAGCACGCTCTGGATATGTTGCCAGTGATAAGAATGACCCGATATTCGTCCTAGTGCCAGGACCTTTAACGGCTTCATTAGGTAGGCTCGAAAGAAACTTTGTTAAAGCCTTAGCATCGTCGTTATTGTAGTCCCAGAGATCTTTCAATAGCAGTCGGATGAGCTGTTCATTTTCTTGCGCCCAATCGAGGAACCTCGTGTGAGTAATATGGTACGTGAGACTATTAGGGTTACCAAAAGCAGACTTAAGTAGGCCAAAGAAGTCAGGAGAGTTCTTGTCTAATGCATCCTTTGCTAATGCCAATTTGCTAGCGATCTCTAGTTTGAATTCGCGTTCCAAGTCTTTGACTGTTCCAGATTTATTCTTGGACCATTCTGTTTCGGTCTCTAATAGACGCTTACCCCAATGAATGAAATGATCCCATTGAAGATCGAGGCAAGCTTGTAGAGGAACTCGGATTTCTTCTGGTAGCGATTCAAGATCGAGAGTTTCTGCTAGTACACGAGTCACAGCGTCATTTAATGCAAAAAGATAGCCCTGATTTGCATTACCGTTTTTGTTGATTGGCCCATAGTCAACTATTAGTTTGGAAATACGGTGACCGACTTTGGCTTTTGGAATTGGATTCTCCAATTCGTGATATTGTGTTCTAGCTCCCCAACCCTCGGTGTCCCGAGGTCGGTCATATATGTCACTTGGATTGTCTTCAGAATGACCCGCAACTGAAACAATAGAGAGGGCCCTAATGTCATCTTTAGCGTAGTGGAAAATGATATCACCTTCTTTGAGCTTCTTTACATTGTCCCAATGAAAGACCGGGACGCCACTTTTGCTTACTTTTGGCGCCCAAATTAAACTTTCTTTTCGCTCCTCCTCATAGGTGTGTCCTTGGTTTACCCACCAAATGTTTTGTGTTTTGCTATGTCCCCCGAGTGTGTTAGTTGTTTCTTGAAGTGCCGCAGCTTCTTCGTCTGTCACAATGAAATTAGTGCCTTGTGGAGAAACAAGGATAGAGAGCTGTGTGAGCTGAGGGTCTTCTTTTAATGCTGCTCGACTAATTGGAGTCTCGAATACATTGATGTTCCCAATTAATACGCTTGGGTGAGAATCATCTTCTGGTTCTTCAATCCAGTAATTGTCGATGGGAGCATACTCTCCTTGCTCCGTTTCGATAATCCCCCAACCTAGAATTCCAGCATCCTTCCCAGATCGCCAGAAATAAACTAGATCGCCTTTTTGTATTTCTTTTTTGTGTTGACGTACGCTCCAACGAATTTGCTTGAGGTTCTTTAGGGCCTCGGTGATTTTGTAGAGCTTCGGGTTAGCTTGAAAGATCCAGGTGTTTGTCACAGTAATAGCCTATGTGGGATGATTCTGGCTGGCACTCAAGTTAAAGGCCACCTTAAATTTTCAGTCTATTTGAGAAGGTAGTACTTGTAAAACAGCAAGTCCAGTTCGGCTGTTTAGGTTATTTGTGAGGGAGAGTTGTATAGACAAGGCCTATTTAAGACGCTTGCGAAGACTCATGTACTGAAATGATTCCGTTGCTACTTTTATTACTTATTATTCTTAATTTAGTGGTTTACGTTTTCTCTCAGAAACTACTTAAAAGAGTCGTAAGCAGATTTCCGGTTCCTACTGCTCTGCCCTTTGAATCAATAGTGACATTTAGCTCAGGGTCGTAAGTGCCGAGTGACTGGCCTTTGGCGTTGCGCAATACTAAAACACCGTTTGCCGTTGATGCTATCGTCCCGATGGTACGACCTTTCTCATCACGTAAAAACTGAGTTGTCATTTATCTTCTTTATTGATCAGGGGCTAAACCTAGAACACTTCTGTCACGAGAGCGTAACAAAGTGATTATACTGCCCTGCTCTTCAGGCGTCATATAATCCCAGCGTTCAATTAAGAGTGCGACAACTTGGCTGAGCGGCAATTTTGCCCCCGTATGTGCCCCCAGTTGTTTTACGAGAACTGGTCTTAGCCTATTAAATAAAGGGTAAGAGCCAAACGCTTCGAGTCCCTCATCGCCCACTTCCCTAGTTTGCAAGGTTTCGCGTGCTATCGGTAACCCCAATAAACTAGTTTTTTTTCATGCGCTGACAGTATCGGATGCGGCCACTTGCGAGGCG
>MDTD01022683.1_pt1 | contig 22455 bp, 7 predicted proteins | sample 811221 | NCBI WGS metagenome assembly MDTD01 (sample SAMN05326646, study PRJNA326480) | marine metagenome | isolation source: seawater | place: Pacific Ocean: South West | collected 2011 | reverse complement strand
GAAGGAACCAGAGAACATCGGCTTTTTTCTCTACAGAAATGCCTGTTATGCGCTCTGATGCAGCGGGATCATGCCCGCCACCGGTGAAGGTGATGATCGCTTTATTGTTATTGCTTTTGGGATCAACGAGTTGGAAGGGGTGACCTGCAAACTGTTGATAGACCGGGAAGTCCATGGTGGCGACATCCATTCCCTTATATTTGCCGGTATGATTGATCAGGAAGAAGCTCATGTCATTCTCTGGCCCCTGGTCTGTCCATCCGCCTTGCCCGTCTCCTTCGACAGGATCGTGATAGGCGCGATTGGCAAATTCATCCAGTTTGATGTGGAAATAGTGATATTGACGCTGGGATGGGATTTCGACACTCACCCCCAGGTTCTGGGCCAAGGTGCCCACGATCCGGGTTGCCTTTTCTGGCTCACTGGTGTAAGCGCGATCCCAGGCAATGTTATCGACGAGTATTTCTCCGTGCAGGCGAGGTACTTTGGTCAGCAAGGGTGGGGCGCTGAGAGGGACCCCGGCATTGAGATTTGGCAGTTGCAGGATGGTGTCGCCAATGGGAGCCGTTGGCTGTGCATCCTGGAAGTAATCTGCCCGAGCATTTGACTGTACCTTTGCCCAGAAGAAATCATAATTTGAAAGCCCTTCCAGCATCATATCCCGGCCTCTGCAAGCGGCTGTCAGAACGGTCGGGTCGCGTTTAACGGTTTTTACCGGAAACCCGAGGATGGTATCCATATTTGTTGAGGAGGACTCAAGATGGTGCAACCAGACTTTGCCCCCGGCTTTCAAATGGTCCATCGTGGCCTGGAGTTCATGCTGGGTAAGAGGGTGGTTACTGTCGATGAAGATGGGGCCCTCTCCTTCTATGCCATCTTGTATAACGACGCCAGCGGCGTTCAGGACCTGCCTGATAGATTGCGAATGGCTCAGCAGTCGCAGGTGATCGTGTCGGGGAGGCTTGTAGTCCTGGACGTATTCCAGCATTGCTTTCAGGAGTGCCGATGCCATGGGTTCCTGTTTGAGGCCTTCCACAACCTGCATCTGACAGAACAGCATTGTGCCTTGTCCCATTGGCATTTCCAGGAGTGGACTCCAAGCCATACCCCCAATGCCACCGCAGTCCAGCAAATAGCGATAGCCACCTGTTGCCTGCTTCAGGTAACTATGGGGGGTGGTAAGATTATCTGGTCGCCAATAGGAGAACTGGCGCTCATCGAATCCAGCAAGAAGGGGATGATTGGGACTGCGTACCCAGACCCTTGAGGCTACATGTTTGGTGTCCGGCTCAAGAGGCAATGTTCCCAGGCGTTGCGTGGTTGGCAACACGATTACCCGCCCCCCTGCCCGGACAAAGTCGTTGATGACTTTATTCACGTTTTGTGGCTCAGGAGCTTGAGCTACAATCAGGGTTTTCCTGCCGTTCAAACGATCTGATGATAGGTCTGAGGTGGTATCGGGATGATATCCCAGTTCAGCCAGAGCAGCAGCAACTTCGCCGGTTGAATCCAAAAGCAAAACATCTTCAGTGTACAGATCCTGAAGTTTGCCAGGGGGCATGATGAAGAGGGTTTCATGGTGAGCTTTTCCCATTTGATGAGAGGCTCCCCCCGCCCAGGCCACCAAGCTGATTGTCAGGGTTGCAGGTGTATTGCGGGTGACCATTGGCATCTCCATGCCAAGATCAATGGTCTGCGTCGTAAATGGGGCTCCATTTACTGAGATGTTGTGATGCCACACCGTTCGGCCCTTGACCTTCAGTTGGCAGCGCAATCTTGCTTGATGAAGGGTATTTGGGGTATCATTGAAGACGACCAATTTATGACCGGTCGTCATCCCGCCATAATAGTTCGGGTGGAAATCGAGAGCCCGAACTCCTCGGGTGGGCATGACATCTTCAGCCTTTCCTGACCAGGGATTCAGTCCGGCTACTCCCTGTGCCCGATAGATATCGGTAGCTTTTCTCAAGGTATCCACAAATGGACTGTCCGGGCTGCGCTTAGCGGTGTCAAAGCGCCACTTTTCCCAATCGTAAATCTCGTCACCACAGTAGCTGGTCATCAGGTCCGGATCATCTGAGTAGTTCCAATACTCTCCGATGACCAGGGGACGATCCCATACAAACTCCGCACGCCAGGATTTATTTTTTTTGCCTTTCTGGAGCCAATGCAGGTCATTTGGAATCACCAGACCAGAATTTGGATATTGGGTGCGGACGGTACCCGCTGTTCCCTCTGGATAATGAATGTTGATGATCGGGAGCAGACCGTCCCAGGTGACTTCTGCATCTCCCTGAATCGGGCGTGTGGGATCGGTCTTGCGTGCGACTTCTGCCACATTCCTGGCTACGGCCATCTCAACAGGCTGTGTGCGTCCCCAGAAATGCTCATTTGTCAGCGACCACATGACGATGGATGGATGGTTGCGAAACTGTTTGATCCAGCGTTCGAAGTAGTCTGTCAGGTTTTCCAGGTAGGCATCACTTGATGCTGCTGGAAACTGGCTGACATGATACCAGGCAGATTCGGGGACGATCATCAACCCCAATTGATCAGCAGCGTCTACCATATGCTCATTGTCAAAGCCCAGATGCAGTCGCACTGTATTGTAGGGGCGTGCCGATATTTCTCTTAATGAACCATCACGGTAATCACCATACCTGGCCTGATTCATAGAGGCACTGCGGTTGACAAGCGTACTTTTGCGCAAAAGGCGAATCTTCTGACCATTCAGGAGGAAGTCTGTCCCATGAATGGTAAACTCACGAAAGCCGAAAGTGACAGTACGCTCATCCACTGACTTCTGATTGTCGCTTAATCGAATCCCAAGGGTGTACAGATAGGGAAGTGAAGGCGACCAGAGATGCTCGGCAAGCCAGGATTTCTGTAACTGGATGGTCGTGCTTTGGCCTGCTGCTATCAAGACGGGGGAATGCGATATGCTGAGATGTGGGTTGCCCTGTCGATCATAAATACTTGCAGTAGGCGATATGGTCCTTGATTCACGCGACGCATTGGTAATGGTGAGGTCAACGGTCAGTTGCTTTTCTGTCACAGATGTACGGACGAATGCATCATCAATCCGCACTTGAGGTACGAATTGCAGTTCTACATTTCCCCAGATCCCGGCGACAACCCCACTGCACGGGGCGATTAAGGTGCGCCGTTCGCGATCAACCAGGGCTTCCCGTCCCGATAGTCCGACCAGGAGCTGATTGTCCTGACCGGGTTTGATCAGGTCGGTGACATCATAGCTGTTGGGGAGCATACCCTGCACAGATGTCCCCACGTGTTTGCCATTGAGGTACACATCACTGCGGAATGCAGCGCCATGCAGATATAACATGATGCTCCTGTCTGCGATGGACTCCTGATTGGGCGCTGTAAATGTCCGCTTGAACCATGCCGCCACGCCTTTCTGCTGTCGAAAGTTTCCTTCTTTATCCAGCAAAGCTTCAAGAGCATGAATGGAATATGGACCTGAACCCGTCGTGACAATAAATGGTTCCGCTGATGGAGATGGGACTGCCACCTGTTCCCAACCATCGTGACTGCCAGGAGGAGGATAGCTGGGTATGATACCTTCCACTCCGATCGCTTCCCAAGTGCCATTCAGCGATAGCTTTCCGCGAGTATCTGTATCAATAAGTGTCTCCGCTGCTGCAGAAAACAGCAGGATTATGAGTACCGTCAGTACGCGAGAAATCATCTGGTTCACTGTAAGCGATCCTGTCTTAAGTATGGGTTGAATTATTATAGGTAAGAAAACGGGTTACCCAAAATCCAAGCTAACAGCTCTATTATCGAAATTTGAGCGAATCAATCTCCAGGTAATGCTTTGGGCTCAGTCTATTGTATGCAATTTTCGTTCAGAATGCAATATCGTATTAATATAAAATAATACGATAAGCACGGGGCGTTTGTGATTCTGGCACGAATATGAGTATTAAGAGCTCTCCAGTGGTGGAGAGCTCTTAATGTAAATGGTCAGTAATTACTGAGAATCAATAGATGCAGATGGGGTCTGCTTCTTCGTATTGGTCGTCCAGTTCATCCAGGTATTGCTGGAGGGCCTGCTCGATGGAGAGACCATTGTTGTTGGCCTCAATAGTGGCTTTCTTATCGAACTTGGATGAGATTTTTGTGGTCATGGAGCGGGATGGTGAGGCATCCAGATCGAGCATACCGCCCACGCCTTTGAAGCCTTTGGTGGTTTCGCGAGTGATCTTCTGTTTACCTTCGCTGGCAACCTGATTGGTCTTGACAGAGCTGTACATATTGAGCAGGTACTGGAAGAGCCCTTCTTCTTCATCGGCTTCAAAGTCACCACAGCCGGTGAGAATGACTTTGCTGACGGATCGGCCATCAAAGGCATCGTAGGATTCAAAGAGATCGTAGAAAGTCCATTCTTCGATCTGATAGTAGTAGAACCGTTCACGACCGACCTTCTCCTGCCAATAGACGAAAGAGATGGCATCTCCAGTTTCAATATCGAAAAAGAGCCAGCCTTTCTGCCCAAGCTTGGTGGTATCATCGCCTTGTGTAAGGGCAGATGAAATTTTGAGCTTGTGAATCTCAATCGGATTTTCCTCTACGGCAATGCTGACGTCTTCTTCGATAGCCGGTTCTGGCAGTGGAACCATTTCATCTGACTCAAAGATGCCCAGATCGATTTCAAGTTCGGCAGCAAGCGCTTCGATAACCTGACGATGGTTAAGATTCTGATCATTGTAGGAGCTGGTTGTTTTCTTATCCAGCTTGGCACTTACTTTGTGCTCCAGATAAGTATTGGATTCAAGGTCGCCAATGAAGGCATCGAACCCGGTTCCTTTCAGCGAAGTTGGTATGTCATCTTCCCGGGTGGAACTGGTATCGAAGCCGGTTTTGATCTTGCCGGACAAAACCCGACTCCTCATCTCATCCCCATCAAGACTGGATGTACTGAGGAAGGCAGAGATGGTCTGGATGGGATCATTGGATTGCTGATCAACAGTAGACATCCAGGCCCAGGTATCCCATTCTTCGAGATGAGGAATGAGCTCTTTTCCTACTTTTTCCAGATAAATAGCGGTCATGGCCTGGGTTTCCGGGTCAATGACAAGATAGCCACCCTTGGTGGAAAACTTGAGCTTTCCTCCGGCACCAAAACCTTTGCCTTTGATGCTCAACTTATAGACCAGATTATAGCCACTGTCCTCGTTTTCGATGGTGACTTCGCCCTGAGCGTCGCTGAAGGAGACATCGCCATCCGTGGAGGAGATGTTGACAAAGAAGCTTTCGGTCGGTTCATAGACATCATCGTCAATCAACGGGATGGTCAGTGTCATCGGGGTACCGAGTTCAGCAGGCCAGACCAAGCTGTCATTGCTGACAGTGTAATCATCACCAGCCAGGGCCGTATTATCCTGAGTTGCCCAGTTAAGGGTAAAGGCCGTGTAATAAAGATTGGTCATGGTGACGGTGAGAATCGCTGAACCATCGCTTTCATTGACGGTGACATCATCAATGGCCAGACTGACCTGATCGGTATTGGTAATGGAGATATCAATGGAGCCGACTTCGGTCGCTGAATCACTGGCTGCGGTCGCTTCATCGCTGAAGAGGGTGACCTCGAATGTTTCAGTCGGTTCTTCGATCTGGTCATCCAGAATGGTGATGGTGAAGCTTTTGGTTCCGGTTTCATTGGCACCCCAGATCACCTGACCGCTGGTGCTGACATAGTCGATACCAGCCAAGGCCGTGCCTGCTTCGGTGGTCCAGTCTATGACGACTCCGGCTGCTCTGCCTTTGGTCAGGTTAATGGAGACCGTCGCAAAACCGGCTTCTTCAGATACGGAGACATCACTAAAGGTGAACAGCCCAAGAGACGTGGCACTGAGATTGACGGTCCGGTTATCCTCGTGACTGGTGAAGGTGACGGGTGTCGGGTCACTGGTGGCCATGAGAATCTGATCAAGCTGGTATTGCCAGATCTTGAACGAGAGGGTTTCACTACCGGTGAGGCCTTCATCGGTACCAACGGTTGCCGGATCATCCTTATAAACCAGCATAGGCCCATAGGTGCCGGCTTCACGGACGGCCAGCAGACCACAGACATTGTTGTCAGGATCAAGGGCTGCAATCCAGTCACCGACATTGGCAGCTATGTTGTCAACAATAACACTTCCACTGAGATACATCCATTCACTGCTGGTCACCGGGGTATCAAATGGCGGGATCAGCATGTAGAAGGCTTCGGCGACATCGCTGGGGGTCAGTCCATCTTTATAGCCTTTTACCTTCAGAACGGATGGAACCGGGACCGTTACGGTCATACCTGATGCGATGAAAGGATCACCCTGATCCGGCGTCTGACCATCTGTGGTGTAGTGGAGATTGGCTCCTGGTGTCATCGTGGTAAGGGTGACCACGACCGTTGGGCCTGTATAGGTGTCTTCACCAGGTGACAGTTCAGGAGTCGCAACAGTAAGTTCTTTGATGTAGACCGCGGTTGCGGTCATGCTCATGGTCGGGGTGAAGGAAATGGTGTTGACTCCACTGCCTTGTGAGACCTCACTCACCTGCCATTCATCGAAGGAATAGAGGTCGATATCGCTGAAGGTAAGTGGCGCAGTCAGTGTGACCGGCGTGTTATCCAGCATGGTCGTCCAGTAATCGGTGGTACCGCTCTGCGTTCCGGTAATGGGGACACTGGTGGCCACTTCAGAAGTGACCGTCAAGGTGAAGACCTGACGGTAATCCAGATGAACATGGGTATCTGCTGTGAGTGAGACCGCTAGTGACAGGTCGTCTTCCGGCATGCTGGCAGCAGGTTCGCCATTCAGTTCAAAGTTGCTGAAGTTGTAGCTGTCGGCATTGTTTGGGGTGGAGACAAACACCGGCGTATTGATGTCATAGGTGCGGGTCAACTGGGTGGTGCCGTCAAGCAGGGAATGATTGTCTTCAGGCTGCATGGAGACATTGACTGTCGGTCCGGCAGTGGAGGTGACAGTTATCTCATGGGTAGTTGGGACCAGCAGGGAGCCGTCGATGAGGAGGAACTCATCAAAGGTTGCGTCACCAGCGGAGTTGGTGCCATCTGATTGACCTCCGAAGATGATTTTAATGCCACTGGCGCTCCAGGTGCCCTGAATCAGGCCGGTGAAGATCCAGGTATTGTCAGGATCAGCAGACTGGCCAAACCCAATGGTACTGAAATAGAGTTCATCTGCGCTGGTGTCATAGGCGACATAGAAGACGCCGGAAGTTGCAACACGGGCAACGGGAACTGAGGCGATGACGGGGGCATCGGTCATGAGCTCATAAGTAGAGGTCCCGTTGTTGTCGCGAACGGCCAGAAGCTGCTGCTCGGTCTCGGAAGCGGTGACGCCAAACCAGAGAGCCGTATCGGCGGAAGCCGGGCCCTGCAAATGCCAGTCAATGGTGGTTTTGAAATCACTGCCCGTTGATAATGCCCATTCTTTGGCAAGATAGGTCGCAGCACGACTGTCTCCAGCAGTGGAAACGAAGTTGAGTACGCCGCCACTTTCGTCGAAGCTGACTTGTCCATCGAGGGATTCGTATTCATACCAGTCGCCTGAAGAGAGACCATCTGCGAAACCATCATACTTGGTGGCATAGCGTGCAATCCAGGTTTGATCGCTGCCGATATCATCGCTGTAGGTCTGACTGGTGGCCAGGACGGTGCCATCCAGTTTTTCCCACCAGATGAACGGTAATGAGTTTGCTGCTGACGGGGCGGTGAGGGAGACATTGGTGCCATCGCCTACCACTACGGCATAGTTGGTGGTGCCGGGTTGGGTACCGGTAATGGCTACGCTGGCCATGGGCAGGGACTGGACAGACAGCGTTCGAGGGAAGAGTTCATAAAGGGCATTGACGGAAACGTCTGCTTCCAGATAGAAGGAGAGATCCCGCTCATCTGCGCTCTGGTTGACGCCATTGACTTGCCAGCGATCAAAGGCATAGAGCCTGTTACCCGAGGTCGTGGTGGCGGGAGCCGTCAGATCGACAAGGGTATGATCGTCATCAGTAACACTGTAATCTGTGGTACCGGCGTGGGTGCCGGTGATGGCAACCTCGTCTGGCGACGAGGTGACTGTCATCTGTCTGGAGATGACGGCATAGATGGCTTCTGCTGAGGTATCCGAAACGATGTTAAAGGCCAGGGTGGTTTCACCGGGAGTTTGGGGGACGCTGTCTTTTTCCCATTGGACAAAGGCGTAGTCAATATCACCACGGCTTTCACTGGCAGGAACCGTCAAGGTGACCTGTTCGCCATCATGGACGCGGGTTTCATAGTCGGTGATACCACTGGGTGAACCGGTGACCGTCATAGCTGAAATCGGCATGGAAGCCACGGAAAGCAGATGATTTGGCAGGATCGTGACCGTGACCATATCCGTATCGTCCAGCACACTGTCACTGACGGTGAGGGTGACAGTATATGTTCCAGGTGTATTCCAGGTATTTGAAGTCAGCTCAGTGGTGGCATCCGGGGTCCAGTCGGCATTGAAATCCCAGGCATAGGTAAGAGGATCGCTATTGGCGTCTGAAGAACCGCTGCCATCGAAATCAATCTGTTCATAGGCATAGCCCTGATACGGACCGCCTGCATCTGCGACCGGAGCGATATTGCCGACGATCTCGACACGGAGATAGGTCCATTCCGAGGTCAGAGGCGAACCATCGTTGAAGACGCCGTTGTCCGTGACCCGGAGCCCGATACTTTCAAAACCGGGAGCACCGAAGGTGTGTTCGATTTCCGTCAGATTGGCACCGGACCAGTCGGTGACTTCGTCGTTATCAATATCCCATTCATAGAGGGTGATGAAATCGGTGGGATCGATGTCAAACGATTCGCTGCCGTCATAGGTCGCCGTGATCCCTTCTGTGACACGTTCTGGTCCGTCGATCACCGGGTAAGGTGCGTGCGGAGGTTCGGCCAGGGTCAGGATGAGCTCGGTGACGTCGCTTTGAGCAGGGGCATTGTTATCCGTAACACGCAGACGCACCGTGATCAAAGTCGGGGGATCGCCTCCAGTATCGGGGTTGGGATCCGGATAGGTGTAGGACGCATTAGGATCGGAAGGATCAGTGGTGGTATAGTCCCAGTCACCATCGCCGTCAAAGTCCCATTCGTATTTGACAACGCTCCGACTGATGTCGGTGTGATAGGAATTGCTGGCATTAAAGGTAAGGGGCTGATCGTAGCCCCAGAGTGTCGGAGCAGAGATGATTGCTACCGGTGCCTGGACAAACAGAGAAGGGGTCAGAATAATGACAGCCCAGGAGGTTGATAGCGGATAACCCAGACTACCATCGCGCCAGGTCTTATTCCAACGACCGATGCTCTCCTGCTCACGAATCAGTTTGGCCCGAACACCTTCTGACGGATCTCCGTACCAGTCATAATTGTTGTAGCGGAAGCGGGTAATCGGATAGGGGCTGGCAAGGCGCATGGCTTTGGAAAGGGCATACAGCGCATAATAGTTGGTGCTGTTGCTGCCGCCGATTGGCCAGACTTGCGCGATGGCGTCTTCCTGTGCACGCCACATGCTGTGGGTATGCCAGTAATCATTCATCACCATCTGGACAAGGCCGGAACTGGAGGTGGCTTCCCAGCCAGGACCGGCGTAACTGCTCGGGCCGGTATAGCCGAAGTCATTGCCATTGAAGCTGTAACTGACCCACATTTTATTTTCGTCTTTTACCCATTCGGGGATAATAAGGCCGAAGTTATCCCGGGCAGCCAGCATTCCAATGGCACCCCACTGTGCTGCGGAGTTGTCTGCACCAGAATTCCAGGTGTAGCGCCATCCCCCACGATCACTGCCGACATCATCCTGCCCCCAGGCATAAGCATCGATCATGTCCTGCATGAGATCGAGCAGGCGACGACCGACAATATTAGCAGGTCCTGTTGGGGCGGCAAAGAGAGGTTGCTGGGTTGCGGCAAGGGCGTCCATGGTCTGGCCCAGTTCGTAAATAGGCCGACCGGACGAGGGTTCCACACCGATGCCATTGCCGTTGAAGTCTGGATCGCCAGCGGTCTGTACCGAAATATTGATCGGCCTGATTGACGCGAAGAGATATTCAAATCCTTTATAGACAGTCTCGACATATGGATCGCTCTGAATGTTGCCGTCAAGACGGTGCCCATTGATAAGGAAAGACTGCAAGGTGGAGGAGGTGGCAGATACATAATAGCCTGCCGATGTCCAGTAACCGCTACTCCTGTTCTGCTGAGTATGGAGATACCAGAGACCATTGTCGATAGCAATATCTGCCCGGACTTTCTGGGTATCCGGTGAGAGCTGCAGGTAGTATTGATCTGTGACCGGATTATTGGACGCGTCCCAGACGGTCAGGACAGCCGTATAAGGCTTTCCTGCTGTTCCAGTGTAGGTATGGGTGGTGGAGATGTTGTATTTGTCGGAGACATTTCCAGGTGAAGCGGGATAGACGTTGCCATCACCGAAGTCCCACTGGTATTTATATCCTGAGCCAGCACCTCGCATGATGGCCTTGAGGGTAACCGGTTCTCCTGAAATTGCAGGATGGGGAAGGAGTGAGTCTCCTCGCCAAGGCACACAAAGCACCTGGTGCGTCAGGTCACTTTGAATATTGACAATGGCATCCGAGGTGCTTTCCTGTCCTGAGCCGTCAACAACCCGCAACCGGGCGGTGTAGGTACCGGCAACCGCATACTGATACATTGGTCTTGCACCTGACAGGTCAATGTCGTTGGTCGGATCGGTATCACTGTCTGAGTCGGTGGTGATGTCAACATCCCAGAAATACTGGGCGATGCCCTGCTGGACATTTGGATCTCCAGCGTCTTCAGAAGCGGTACCATCAAAGTAAACCGGCACACCACTTGCTTCGCCCGTGTATGGGCCACCAGCATCTGCAATCGGAGCCGTACTGTTGACCACGGTTACGATCACTTCATCTGCGGGAGAGGCGACTCCGGCATTATCATATACCACCAGAGTGGCCGTGAAGGTGCCCAGCGTCTGATAGACATGAGTCACTACCTGACCCATGCCAATACCACCATCACCAAAGCTCCACTCATATCGCCCGACTTCACCATCGTCAGAAGAGCCGCTGCCATCAAACAACGCAGTCCAGCCAACTTCGGTGGTGAAATCCGAGCCTGCATCTGCGATTGGGGCTGACCCAACGGTGATCGTTATCATTGATACATCAATGTTGGTCTGGAGCAGGTGATCGGTTACTCTCAGAGCCACCTGGTATGTTCCAGGAGAAGTCCAGTAATGGGTATAGGTGGACTGGCTGGTGCCCTCTGCCATAAAACCATCACCAGCATCATAGCTGAGATCCCATTCGTAGTTGTAGATGCCGTTGTCATCCGTGCTGTTGATGGCGTCAAAGGTTAGCTCCCAGAGTCCGCTTACGCCATCGTCTTCAGTGAGTGATGCAGTCTCAGGTGTGATGACAGCATCCGGTGAATCTCCATAGGATAACGTCAAGGAGGTCGACGCCATGTGAGAAAGGTCGCCTTGATCGTATACCGTGAGTTCGACATCTCGGGTGCCTGCATGGTAAAGACGGTAAGTTGGGGTTTGACCGGTCACGATCTCTTTCAGATCATCAATGGCCAACTCACCTTTGTAGACTTCAAGGCCTCGCTCAAAGGAAGTGACGTTGGAGGAGGTCGTTTCTCTGATTAGAATCCAGGTTGGTGAACCCACTTCGCGGTAGTAGTAGGCTGCTCCCGCGCTTGGGTGCACGACAATGCGGAACTCATACCAGGTTCCAGGCGTAAATGGCGTGCTCAGATTAATATGACTGCCACTTTCGGCAATGTAGAGATTACCGCGATAGAAGCGGAACCCATAGTAGAATTCATTCCAGCGACTGTTCGTTCCTGTATTTCGCAAGCCGAATGTTGCTTCCGTGGTACTGCTGCTGGTCATCATTTTCCATTGCAGATAGTAGCCGTCTGCGCGTGAGTAAAGATCGTTGCTTCGCAGGTAATGGGTGCCATCCCCAGTTCCAGGTTGAGTGACGGTCAACGCCCCACCCACAGTTACATCTTGGCCATATCGCCATTTGGTGACATCAATGGTGTCAAAGGTATCCTCACCCAGGCACCAGGAGTAGACCTGTACAGACGAATCTGAGTCTGTCGAACCTGTGCCATCCAGTGCGATATTCCAGGCACCATTCGAAGCGCTGCCAGTGATTTCGGTGAAGGTATAGGGACCTCCTGAATCTGCAACAGGTGGTGAGCCCACGTTGAGCGTAACCATAATCGTATCTGTATGCTGCTGCAGGGCATGGTCGGTGATACGCAAGGCAGCAGTGTACATGCCTGGAGTATCATAAGTGGTTGATGGGCTGATGGCAGTGCTGTTAACCTCAAAGATCCCATCAAAGTCAAAGTCCCATTCATAGGTGGCGATGCCATAGTCATCACTTGAGCCGGAACCATTGAAGTTAACCGTCCAGACGCCGTGGTCTGCATCGGATTCAGTCTGGGTAATATCGCTGCCTGCATCGGCGACCGGGGGATCATTTTTCTGGGTAGTAACGGTGACAGCGACAGGAGTTGACCAGGTCCCAGCCTGATCCTGAACACTCAGGCTGACCGGAATGTCGCCAAATTCACAACGCCTGAAGACAGGCGCATAGCCACGATAGCGATCCTCAAGCCAGGAAACCGTCATGGTACCACTGTTTGGGGTGAACGCACGATAGAGCTCGGTCGTGTTGTAGTTTATGGAATCGTATACCAGAATCCAGGGGGCAGACTCTGAATCTTCTTCCTTGAAATAGTAGCGTGCACCGCTTCCTTCTTTGAGCTCAATTTTGAACCACATCCAGGTGTCGTAACTGTAGGGCAGGACACTGCCACGGTTCGAGCCTTTTTCGTAAATTAGCAGACTTCCGTTATTCAGGTAGAAACCGTAGACCAGACCGGTGTAAGAGGTGTTGCTTCCTCCTTCATGCAGACCAAACATTTGATTGCCTGAAGTTATTTTAAGCCTGGTTTCGAAAGCCATGCCTTTATCTCGGGTCATGGCACCCTGCTCAATCATGTAGTAGCCACCCCAGGACCCATTTCCGGTAATGGTCAATCCATCATTCTGAGTGATGCCCTCCGATATCCACCACCTGCAGGGATCAATGACGGTACCGCTGAAGGTATTGCGGCCAAAGTCCCATTCCAGCAGCAGATCGTCGAAAGCAGTCACATCATCTGTTGAAGCATGACTGCTCATATCCAGCTTCAAATGTCCGTTCAGGGCCTGCCCGGAAAATTCATCAAAGCTGTAGGGGCCATTAGCAACAGCAGTAGGACCAGTACCGGCTGAGACATTGATCGGAATAGTTGCAGTGCTGGTGAGTCCGCCAATATCGGTGATAGAAACATCAATCTGGTGATTGCCTTCCTTGAAGATATGGCCAAAGGCACCTGGTTTCAGATCGATATTGTCAAAATAGGCAGTAGAGCGGTAGGTGCCGAGTCCAAAAATACCGTTCATGTAATAGGTATCGTGGGCTGTCGCCAGATATTCACCATCCAACCAGACTGAGGTTTGTCCGCGACGGCGAGATATGGTTACGTGGTAGATTTCGCCTTCGTTGAGAGGGAAAGGGAGATTCACATCTGCGACTGCTGAAAAGCTGTTATTGATGATCCGCCAGATAATCAGATCCTGATCAGAAGCACCGCGGAAAGAGACCATCAGGCAGTTCTGATTATCAATTCCTCCCACAATTACTTCGACTTCATCTTCCGATCCACTGAGGATCTGGAAATCAAAATCGACGATATAGTCTCCTGTCTGTTCAAAGTCATTGGTGAGGAAATAATAAGCCGAGCCGGTATTGCTCTGCTGTAGGGAGTAGCTTCCACTGATTGGTGTCCAGTCTGCTACCGCCCAAGTCCCACTCAGCGCAGTCCAACCGGTGGCATCATTATCTTCAAAATCATCGACTATCTGTTCATCATATCGGGCAAGGTGGGTGCCCCCCTGGGTGATACGGATGTTATCAAAAATGGCACTGGTCCGGTAGGTACTTAGGCCGAAACGTCCGCTCCAGTTCGTCAGATCGATACCTTCCCCAACAGATTCGCCATCCAGAAATGCTTCCAGGCGACCACCTTCAATGACAACTTTCAGATGATATGTCGTGCCGGGATCGAAGGTCTTGGGCAGTGCGACATTTTGAAGATCAGTGTAGCTGTTCCACCAGACGCGTCTCATCAGCAAGTCATCAATCCCACGACCTCGGAAGATGATTTCATAGCCAACGTAAGCATCCCGGGAGCTTGCCAGCAGGATAACCTCCTCACCTGAGCCACCTGTCATCATGACATCAAGCTCCATGACGATACGGTCCGTTCCACGTTCAATGACCGTGCTGTCCAAGTAATCAGTCCGGTCAGCACTCTGGTTGGTTTGAATCAGCGATTGCGAACCTGAAAGTGGTGTCGCGGTTTCAAGGGTCCAGTCACCCGCATACACATGCCAGTCCGGTAAACCAGACTCAAAATCCCAGTACAAACCATTATCCAGTGTCCAGGTAATCAATGCAGGTGTTTCTCCCATCTGGACCAGATCAAGTGGGTTAACAGCCAGAGGCCAGCAACCATCGATTGACTCAGCTTCTCCCAGCACAATCGGCGTTGTATCAATGATAGGGGCTGTGTCCTGAGCCATCACTCGCATAATGTTACGGCCAACTTTGCCATCATTATCGGTGACCAAAAGAGTAATCGGAAAAGTGCCTTCTTCGGTAAAGGTATGGGCAATGCTGCCTGGAATACCAGAGCCGGCTGAGGTGGTGCCGTCGCCAAAATCCCACAGATAGCTGTCAATCGTACCATCGGAATCTGTACTTCCAGCGCCACTGAAAGTTACCGATGCCCCTACCGAAACAGTATCGGTCAACGGGGTGATATCCGCAAGTGGTCTGCCAACCGGTTGCCCAACTTCAAAGGTTGCGATTGACATACCATTTCCACCCATGGTGCCGATATTTTGTCCGGTGCCAAAGACAGGAATTGCGGTTGTTTCGGTCAGCATATTTGGGAAATAATAGGTCGGCAGATTGCCGTAGCTATTTACGACCAGATCAGGGAAACCGTTGTTATCGAAGTCATAAGATTCGAAAGCGCCGTGATTGCCCACATCCGTCTCTGCGATATAGGTCTTAGTGCCAAAGGTGCCATCTCCATTTCCGGGAATAAAATAGGTATCACCACCGCCACCATCATTGGCAATGATATCCAGATGCCCGTCGCCGTTGAAATCTGCCACGGTTAATCCATATGGATCAGAGCCGACGTCATCAATCAAAACAGGTGTACCCGCAAAAGCGCCGGTACCATCGTTTTCCATCAGGTGAATTTGTCCAGAGCTATATGACGCACGTACAAGATCGATATCCCCATCATGATCGACATCTCCGGCATCCATCGCTCTGCTTGATCCGGGTACATGGTCAAGAACACGATGGCGAAAGACAGCATTACCTTCATTATAGAAGATCATGGTACGGTCAGTATTGTAGCTGACCGCAAAATCGACGGTGCCATTGCCGTCGAAATCACCGGAAGCCATATCCATGACCCACGTTCCGGTCATTCCGGTAATGTCTGCAATCGCTCTTGAACGGGTCAGCGAACCATCTAATTCACGCTCATACAGATAGAATTGCATGATATTGCGATTGTAGCTGCCAGCTATTGCTTCGTAATCTCCATCACCATCGAAGTCGCCCATAGTAACACCACGACAGTAGCTGTCTTCTTGATAGAAATGGCCAGTCAGGGGTTCAAATGCGACTGTATCCGGGCTCCAATCTGCGGTGAACAGATAGGAGTCATCTCTGGCAGTGAAGATCCAGGGATCTTCGGCCAGCAGGTTTGCAGTGAAGAGTACGAGTAGGAGTCCAAAACATGAGCGTTTCATGACGTTTCTTCCTGAAAAAAAGATAGAGCTTTTAGAGCGGAAAAATGCCGAAGCTCAACAACAGGATCTGACCCTGTTGCTAGCTTGATAGAGTGACAAATTTCTGATTTTGAGTTCAGAAGAGGCGATTTTCTGTCTCGGGACGGGGGATGCATCCAAGTTTTGACCCCTCGGATGCCATTTGAATTCCTTACTATATCGCCTCTGCTGCAAGTGTGAAGCAGGAGAACTGGGTATTCAGCTCTTATTTATGTAAAAGAAGGTTTAAGAATGTGTCTAAATCAAAGGAATACTATATGCAAGGCACTTGGGTGCCACTTTTATGTACCGTGTTTCACGAATTGAATTTCATTTAAAATTGGACTCTGCAGGCAGCAAAGGTATACTGGTGACCCGTTCCAATCACCAAGACATATCCAGCATACATAATATGATGCGCACACATCACCTTTTACCCTTGGTAGTATGCTTGACCCTGGCAAACCTTACTCACATGTTTGGAGGAACCGTGCAGCTTTTACCTGAATATCGTGAGAAACTGTTCAAAGACGTCTCCGCCTTTCTGGACAAGGGTAATGTGGAGGGCGCTATTCAATACCTCAGCACCTCACGGGCAAAAACGGAGAGCCGCCCTGACGTGGAATGGCCCGGCGTGATGGCAAATTATGAGGCTGTTGTCATGGATCTCTATTACAAACGTAAAGACATTGATGCTGTGGTTGCAGTTGCCAACGCAGGTATTGCTTTTGGCAAAAAGCATGCGCTGAAAGCACCGGAAGCCATGCCATTTTTACCTGATCTTTTACTCAGCAGTGTCAAGAGTCTTTCCTATAATCTGGCATCGTTCTGCTGGCGGGGCTGGGCAGAAGAAGGGATCGAGCTAACGGATACCCATCAGAAGATCGGTCTACAGGCCGCGGAAGAGAATCTGCGCCTTGCCATTCAGCTCAAGAAGCCAGACTCTGCAATGTCCAATGCTTTGTGGCTGGTTGGCGCTTTTCATCTGAGTGCCAAAAACTTTGGCGAGGCAGATAAAGCCTTTATGGCGGCTCGGGAATTAGCCGGAAAAACTGGCGATCCTGTATCAAAATGGATGAATGAAGGATATCACGGGTTGGCTTTAATGGGGAGTGATTCAGAACAGGGTCAAGCTGTACTTACCCGAGCTATGACTGAGCTACAGGCTCTCAAAGACGGCGAGTTTTTTGTGGGCCAGCTGAAAACAGCGCGTCGCGTATTTTTCCCTAATCACTAGGCTGTCCCAGGCTTCACTTTTAACATCGCTTTGTCTTGTATTTCTAATGTTATTACATATAGGTAAGTAAGTAACTAATATGAAAGTGATGGTATGTTTCCTGAATCAACTTTAGAGCGAGGTCTCTTTCTTCTGGATCTTCTTTCACGGCGCCCGGAAGGGTGTTCGTTCAGCGAAATGTTGGATGCCTGTGGTGGAGCTGCCCCGACCACACTGAACCGGCTGCTCAAGCCACTCATCGCAGGTGGGTATATTGCCAAAGATAATCGACACTATCGGATTGGGCCGACCTTTCTAATCAGTGCACGATGGGCGCTCGGTACCATCTCACTTGCTGATGCCATGCAGCCTTTTGTGCATGAGTTATCGCAGCGAACGGGTGATTCCGCTGCCTTTTTTGAATGGGATGGTGACTGGATATCGGTTTGTGCAAAAACGGATGTGCCCGAGGGTCTGCATTTTGCAGAGATTGGTTACAGAGTGCATCCACCACATCATGCTTTTTTCCAGGCTATGCAACCCTGGCTTTCAGAAGAAGACCTGGCACACTGCACCTGCCACCCGGATACACCTGTGGATGAGATCCGATCGCGTGGATTTGTGGATCTGGTTGAAACATACCAGTTCCCCCACATTCGCATCGTTGCCCCGGTGTTTTACGATGATCTGCGCGTTGCGGGTAGTCTGGGGATTGCTGTCCTCACTACCGAGCTGCCGCGCCAGGAACGCGAATTTCGCATCCAGCAGGTTGTCGATGTCGCTGCCAAGGCAAGCCGTCAGCTTCTGCACCTTTCACTACCAGATATAAAACCAACCCAAAAACTTCAAGAGGGGAGTTCTACATGATATCTAAACCCAACATTATCCTCATCAACTGCGATGACCTCGGCTATGGCGACCTGGGCTGTTACGGATCAACCCGCAATGACACGCCGCATCTTGATAAGCTTGCCGCAGAAGGGCTCAAACTCACCGAGTGTTATGCCTCATCTTCTGTATGCTCCCCTTCACGTGCTGCACTCATGACCGGTTCTTACCCTGCCCGTACCGGCATTAACCATGTGCTCTTTCCGGGTTATGATCATGGCCTGAATCCCGATGAGATCACCATTGCCAGACTGCTGAAAGGCCAGGGATATGCCACCAAAATCATTGGCAAATGGCATTGCGGTGACCAGGAGCCATTCCTGCCTACTAATCATGGTTTTGACGACTATTTCGGTATCCCTTATTCCAATGATATGGGACGACAGGCCGGTCGTCAGGACCCGGAGAAGTTCCCACCTTTGCCATTGATGCGTGGAGGCGAGGTACATCAGCAACAGCCGGACCAACGTGGCCTGACGGAGCGCTATGTCGATGAAAGCCTCCAGTTTATCAAAGCACATACCGATGGCCCCTTCTTCCTCTATCTGGCTCATATGTACGTCCATGTTCCATTGTTTGTACCCAAACAATTCCTGGATGTTTCCCGGAATGGTGGTTATGGCGGTGCAGTGGCCTGCATTGACTGGGCTGCCGGAGTCATCATGAATACCCTCAAAGAGCTGGGCCTGGACGAGAATACCCTTGTCATCTTTACCTCAGACAATGGTTCACGGGCTCGCGATGAAGGAGGCAGCAATGCTCCCTGCCGTGGCACGAAAGCAACCACCTGGGAAGGTGGCCAACGGGTGCCGTGCATCATGCGCTGGCAAGGAACTATTAAACCAGGTCAGGCTATCCCAGGTATTACCACTCAGATGGATCTCTATCCTACTTTGGCCGGTCTTGCCGGGGCAACAGTGCCGACGGACCGCAAGATTGATGGTCTGGATCTGTCAGAGATGATGCTAAATGCCAGCCCATCTCCACGTCAGACTTTTGCTTATCACCAGACTGGTGTTCTCGAAGCGGTCAGGAAAGGTCCCTGGAAGTTGCATATTGTCAGAAGGGTAGGCTGGAATCAGTTTGATGATTGCCTGGAGCTTTACAATCTGGAATCGGATGTCGGCGAATCCTGCAATCTTGCTGACAAGCACCCTGAAATAGTAGAAGAGCTCAAGGCATTGGCCGCAGAATTCCGGGTTGATCTTGGGGACACTTACACCGAAACGGTTGGCCAGGGAGTAAGGCCGATAGGACGGGTCAAGGATGCAAAAACATTGACCACTTATGATGAATCGCATCCTTACATGATCGCCATGTATGATCTGGCAGACTCAAAAATTATGGCGGGTTAGGTACTCCAAACTGACATTTCTTCTTAAGATGCAGCTTACCTGAGCTTACACACTCGGGTAAGCTGCTTGTAAATCACCAGACGTTGGCCTAATTTTCCGCGTGCAGGGAATATTCCCAGAAATTTACTGAATAGCTGCCTGCAATCATACCGTTTTGCCTTAAGACATTTCCGGAGAAAGCTGGCGTATGAGTTTGGAAGGAATTGCCTGTCCGAATCATCCGAATAATGATGCTGTTACGCGCTGTTTTGGTTGCTTTAAGCCTCTTTGCGAACGGTGCGCCCGTGAAGTGGAGGGGCATGATTTCTGTTCTCCACAATGTGCGGAGGGCCATGCCCGTACGACTGCTTCTTTGCAGGAGTTTAATGAGCAGGATCGAAAACGACGCCGTAAAGCGTTGATACGCAAGCTGATTATCATGTTTGTACTGCTACTTGTCGGTATTGGTATATGGCAGTACTATGAAAGCGACCCGGAAGGCTTTATGGAACATATTGAAGCCGCGAAAGCGTTTGTCTTGTCGATCAAAGAAACCGTCCAGGGACTATTTTCCAACGAGTGAATTAACAGAGAGGATACTGAGATGCGTGCCAGAATCTGCCTGATGACTATTGCCATGTGTTTCGCTATGTCTGTGCTGCAGGCCCAGAATTATTACAACGAACGCGTTCATAAAGAACCCACCATTGGTTCAAAAATGGCTGCCAAGTGGGCCCGGGGCGTGGGGAACACCCTCACGGGAGTTGTGGAAATTCCCGCTCAGATTGTCAAGGGAAAAGACCGCGGAGTTGGCCTTGAAAAGCATCCAAAAACCGATGCCACGCTTGGCGGTACGGTTGGTATTTTCAATGGCATTTACCACGCTGTTGGGCGCACTGGCACCGGCATTTTTGAAATATTAACCTTCTGGGCCGTCAATCCCGAAACCAACTCAAAACAGGGCATTCACCTGGATGCTCATTTTGCCAACAGTGATGCCGATGAAACCCAGAAGCCGTTTTTTGCATCTCGTGATGTCAATGAAGACGACAAAGTAACCCGTCGGATGGGGCAGAAATTTACCCGTGGCGGAATGAATACCCTCGCCGGTGTCATGGATGTGCCATACCACGTAAAAGCAGAGAATGCTAAACAGGATGGCAATGTCGTAAAAGGCGTTGCTGTTGGTACCTACGGTTGGGTCAGTCGCGAAGTGAATGGAGTATGGGAAATGGCTACTTTCCTGCTGCCAAATCCAGATGACCAGGTCGGTCCGGAATACGCCACTCCGAAACCATGGGTTGACCACAAGGAGTTCAACAAGAAAAAGTAAACTCCTTTTTCAGGTTTTTTTTGACACAGGCACGTCGGGTTATCTGGCGTGCTTGTTTGGTTTTTATCGCTATGCTTTTTTTATCCAATTTCTTATTTCTGGAGATTTTCTGCCATGCCCAAAGCCTGTGAAATTAAGCGCAACGCCATTGTGACTCTCGATGGTGCCCCATGCATCCTTGAAGATCTGCATGTGCAAAGCCCGTCTGCCCGTGGTGGTGCCAGCCTTTATAAGTGCCGCTTCCGCAATCTGGCCACCAAGCAGAAGGTGGATAAGACCTTCAAAGGGGATGACATGATCGAGGCTGCACAGTTTGAACGGCGTGATGTGCAGTATCTATATTTGCAGGGGGAATCTTATGTCTTTATGGATCTCGAAACCTATGAGCAATTTGAACTGCACCAGTCTGTGCTGAACTATGAACGTGACTATCTCGTGGAAGACATGGAAGGTATCCTTGCAATGATCTACGAGGAAAACGTGATTGGTATTGAGCTGCCACCAGCCGTAGAACTGGATATTGTCGAGTGTGATCCATCCATAAAAGGGGCATCCGCCACGGCGCGGACGAAACCCGCCACCTTGAGCACCGGCCTGGTTATTCAGGTGCCTGAACATATTTCTAATGGTGAGACAGTACGCGTGGATACCCGTGATGCACGATTTCTGGGCCGGGCCTGATTCGCAATTAGTGCAAAGTCCCTTAAATCAATTCTCGGAGTTGGCATTTGATTGACTTATGGAACTTTTCTGGCTACTTTGATTGCATACGGATTTGATCTGGTTTGGCCTGGCAATTGATGTGTAGGTTGCCGGGATCTATGATCCGTCCTCGCTTTTTACTCAAAGGTCCCAGGAAATGAGTTCCCCCCTTCACGTTCTCGTATTGGACGATAACGCGGGTGATATTGCCCTGCTGAAACATGAGTTGCAGTGCCTCACCAAATACAAAGTGAAGGTGACCAGTTGCCAGGATTGGCAGCAGACCAAAGCACTGCTGGAGGTACAACCAGATATCGGGTTGATCTTATTGGATTACCGTCTGCAACCGGGTGAAAGCGGTTTGGATGTACTTTATGAATTACGGGAAAACGGGGATTTGCGTCCTATTATTGTCCTGACCGGAGAGGGTGATGAGCGAACCGCAGCTGAAGTGAGCCGGGCTGGAGCCGACGATTATCTGATAAAAGGCCAGTATAATGAAGATATTCTCCGCAGGAGTATCGATGGTGCCATGGCTCGCGGCAAACTCCGGCAGGAGAAGGCGATTCTGTCTGAGCAGCTGCAGCAGTCTCAGAAAATGGAAGCTCTTGGAACCTTAACCGGTGGCATTGCTCACGATTTCAACAATATGCTGGCAGCCATTATGGGATTTGCCGAACTGGCAAGCATGAAGCATCAGCAAGGGAAATCAGTTACCTCTGAGCTGGAATATATCAGCAAAAGTTGTCGGCAGATGGCCGATTCTGTTCAACGGTTGGTCCGCTTTTCTGCTCGCAGTAATCCATCCAAATCCATGGTTAATCTCAAGGAATTAATTACAGATACGGTTGCGGTTCTGACTCATACGATCAGAAAATCTATTTCGATCCAGACCGCATTCCCCGAAGATGACATCGTCCTTCAGGCCAATTGTGATATGCTTCAGCAGGTACTGATGAATATCGGGATCAACGCATCTGAAGCTATGCCCGAAGGCGGGGAAATGGTATT
>MDTD01013065.1_pt1 | contig 22457 bp, 17 predicted proteins | sample 811221 | NCBI WGS metagenome assembly MDTD01 (sample SAMN05326646, study PRJNA326480) | marine metagenome | isolation source: seawater | place: Pacific Ocean: South West | collected 2011 | reverse complement strand
TGCTGGAGAAGGTCCGCGACGAGATGGCCTAATCCGTCGCCTTCTTCCCCGGCAGCAGCACATCCCCGATGACGAGCAGCCCCAGCAGCACCATCCCGCCGTTGTAGACCGCGCCCGCGCCCATGATCAGGTAGGCGAATTCGATCCACTCGCGCGTCAGCCACCACGAGCCGATGTCGAGCAGCAAGCCCAGCCCCGTCGCGCCGACGAGCAGCCCGACGATCGCTCTCGGCCAACTCGTCAGCAGCGCCAGCCACGCCAGCACCAGCGTCACCGCGCTGAGACCCAGCGCGTGCGTGTGCGTGCTCGCCGCGAGGATCTCGATGCTCACCGGCGAGATCTCCCGGCTCGCCGCCAGCGGTTCGACATCGTCCCAGTATTCAAGCGGGACCCCGGGGGCCGCGTGCTCGCCCTCGCTCGTCCGCGAGTGACAATCCAGGCAGCTCACCGCCATGATCTCCGAGGGCGCCATGTCGCCCAGGTCGAAGTTGTCAAAGTCCCTGCTCACCCGGTCGCCCGTCAGCCAGTCGATCAGGGCCTGTCGCTCGACCTCGGGCAGATCGCTGTCCGTCAGCTCGTTGGGGTGCCCGTCCTGCAATGCCACCAGCAGCGGCGCCTTGGTGGACATCCCGTGGTAGTGCCCCTTGATGTCATCGACGGTCAGCCCCGCCCGCTCGTCGCGTTTCTCCTGCTTGAGGTACAGGAACATGCCCGATGCGGCCGTACCCCCCAGCAGCGTCAGCACGGTGCACAGCACGCCGAACCGGGCGAAGAGCCCGAGATCACGGAGACAGCGGGGGGGAGTTGAGGCCATCCGAGTTCCTTTTCCGAAAAGAGCCCGAAGCGTCAGCGCCGGGCCGTGGCGGGACCGATGTTCCGATTCGCCGATCGTGCATCCCCGACCCGTCGCTCACGCCCCGGGGGCCCTGATACGCGAGTTCGGACGCTCGCGGGATCTCTCACGCGCGCATCAACCCCGGGTCGATCGAGATCGTCGTCTTCTCGCGCACCGCCTGATCCGCGAGGATGCCCACGATCGTCGCCCGCATCCCGTCCTCGGCGCTGGTCACCGGGGGCGTGCCCTCGGCGCACGACTTCAGGAAGTCCTGCAGCGCGTACCGCAGCGGGGTGTAGGGCAGGCCCACGCCCTCCTTGAGCTTGCCCTGCTCCGCGAGCTTGGTCGCCCCCGCGATCAGCGTGATGCCCTCGTCGTTGTGGAACTGCTGGCGGTTCGCGTACACCTCCCAGCCCTGTGTCGGCGCATCCGCTTCCTTGAACATCCAGCCGTGGCTCCACGCGAGCTTGATCGACGCGTTCGTCCCGCGGAACAGCTCGTGCATGCCCTCGTACGAGTTCGCGAGCGTCGCGTTGTAGTCGAGTCTGGCGCCGTCGTCGAAGGTGAGCGCACACGCGATCGTGTCCGCGATCTCGCGACCGTCTTTGTGTAGGCGGATGTCGCCGTACCCGCTGACCGAGACCGGGAAGCGGTCGAGGTACCACTGGAAGACCTCGAACTGATGCGTGCCCCATTCGCCCGCGAGCCCCGTCGAGAGCTCGGGGTTGAGCCTCCAGTTCAGCTCACGCTCGCGAGCGGGATCGCTGGAGGGGGTCCGCCATGTCGTCTTCCGCGCGCGCACCGCGGACATCGAGACGAGGTCGCGGACCGCGTCGCTGCGGAAGAAGGTCCGCGCCAGCTGATAGACCGGGTCCGACCGCGCGTGCACGCCGGGCTGGAAGACCCGGTCGCTGGCGCGCGCCGCCCGCGTGATCGCCTGGCAGTCCTCGATGGTGTGAGCCATCGGGGCTTCGAGGTAGACATGCTTGCCCGCGGCCAGCGCCGCCTCCGCGAGCTCCCGGTGCTGGTGCGTCGGGGTCGCGATGCAGACCGCGTCGATCGCGGGGTCTTCCAGCACAAACCGCGCGTCCTGGTGGGTCTTGGCGCCCCGCGCGCGCCGCTCGCCGGCCCGCAGGCGACGATCATCCGTGTCGCAGATCGCCCCGATCGTCACGCCCTCGATCCCGCTCAGCTCCGCGATGATGGCGCGGCCCTGCCGACCCAGCCCGATCACGCCCACGCTCACCGGAGCCGCGAGACGCATCCCCGCCAGCCCGAGCGTGGGCAGCAGCGACACCGCCGCGATCGCCCCGGCGGATTGAGTCAGAAACGAACGCCGATCGATCTCCGTCATCATGAAACTCCTCGCCGGGCCCCGCCGATGCCACCTCGAGTGCGGCACCCGTTCGGGGTGGGATTGGTGCGATTTAGCCGACTGACACGATACACGATGCCGCGGGCCCCGAGGCGACCGGCGCCCACGCATTTTCATCCAGGATCACGCTTGTGAGTTCCGGGGGCATGCCGTCGGGTCGCTGCGCGCGCACGAGCAAGGCGGTGGACCAGGCATCGGTCGCTTCAGCGGATGACGCCAGGCACGCCGCCCATCGCGCGCCCGCCGCGAATCCGGTCGAGGGATCGACGACATGCCCTGGGCGATCCCCCTCTTGTGAGGACACCGACATCGCGAGATCACGGAGTCGCACAACGCCCAGCGAGCGATCGTCTGCGACAAGCGCGATTCGCCAGGCATCCGCGCCGGGCGGGGAGCCAATCGCGAGCATCGTGCTCGAGCCGCCGTGCAGGAGAGCGGAGGTGACGCCCGATGAGCGCACGATCTCGCCCGCGAGGTCGAGCGCGAAGCCCTTGGCGATCCCGCCCAGGTCCACGAAGGCGCCCGGTCCGTCGAGGCGGATCGAACGTTGATCGATCGACAGTGAGCCGCGAGAGGAGGGATCTGTGCGCACGATGTTGAAGGCGCCGCCCGATTCTTCTCTGACGCTTTCGCACCGTTCGAGCAGCGTGCGGATCTCGTCGTCGACCAGGACCGCGCGCACGCAGGCGCACCGGTTGATCTCGAAGATTGGTCCGCCCGGTTCGAAGCGGCTGAGCCGACGATGGGCGTCCTCGATCGCGTCGATGGCCTCCTCGCCCGCGGCGCGCAGGGTCCGCTCGTTCTCGCCGCACAGGATGAACTCGAAACGGGTGCCCATCGCGTGGGTCGCGAGCCGGACCGTCGCGAGGGGGTCTGGGCGCGCGTGACCGGGCTCTGGGGAGGGATCGGGTCGAGTGGTCACACGGTCACCGGGTGGCGGAGCCTGAGAGTCGGGTAGGAAGAAATGCTGCCCCGGGGTTTCCCGCCGGGGCAAGCGGATGTATTCGGAGTGATTACGCCTGACGGGCGGTCATCGACTCGGGATCGAACTCCCAGGCCTTCCCGCTCCAGATCGAGCGGGTCGCGAGGTCGACCATGACCATGACGCGGACGCCTCGCTCGATATTGCTGTCGGGCTCGCTCCGATCGCGCATCACCTTGAACCAGTTGAGGCGGAGCTTGTCCTGGTCGTTGCCGATGTCCTCGAAGGTGATGGTCTGCGGGTCGTTAATGTCCGCGTAGGGGCGGGTCGGGCGGACCTGGCAGTCCTTGCTGTTGAGGTAGATGTTGCCCTCGTGACCGCGGATCAGGTTCTCGAGCCCCACCTCGTTGCAGGTCGAGCCCGCGACGACCATCTGGTGCCCGCTCTCGAAGGTCGTGAGCAGGTTGACCTGGTCGTGGTTCTCCATCTCCTTGTCGACAAGATGAGAGCCCGCGGCGACGACCCGGGTGGGCCAACCCGCCGCGTTCTCGATGCACATGTAGAGGGGCGTGACCTCGTGGACCAGCAGATCGCCGATGATGCCGGTCGAGAACTCGCGGTATCGGCGCCAGCGGGCGTAGATCAACGGATCCCACTCGCGGTACTTCTTGTCGCCCAGCCAGGCGCGCCAGTCGAGGTTCTCGCCCGGCTTCCAGTTGGGGTTGAGGCTGTAGTAGTTCCACTCGCCGTTGGGGTTGTTCCGGCAGTACGAGGTCTGGCTGAAGGTCGGGACGCCGATCGCGCCGTCCTCGATGAGTTTCTTGGCAGCGATGTACTTGGGCAGCATGATCTTCTGGGTGCCCACCTGGCAGATGACATCGGGGTTCGCCATCGCGGTGGCGCGCATCGCGAGTGCCCCGTCGAGATCGAGCGTCATGGGCTTCTCGCAGTAGACATCCTTGCCCGCCATCATTGTGTCGATCGCGTGCTTCGCGTGCCAGTGCTCTGGGCTGGCGATCAGCACGCCGTGGATGTCGTCGCGTGCGAGCAGTTCGCGGTAATCCCGGTAGACATCGGGGCGGGTGCCCTGGGTGCTCATCACCTGATCGGCGGCGTTGTTGGAGTGGATGTCGCAGACATCCGCGACCGCGACGATCTCGACATCCTCGTGCCCCTGCTTGACGAGCGAGGCGATCGCGTTGCAGTGCCCGGTGCCCATGCCCCCGGTTCCGATGATGCCGATGCGGATCGTTTCGCCAGATTTGGGCGGGCTGACCCGCTTGCCACGCTTGCCCGGCATCGGGGCGGCGGTCGCGGTCATCGAGGGCATCAGGGCGGCGGCACCGGCGAGCATGCCGGCCTTGATGAGAAAATCACGGCGTGAGTCGCTTGGGATGGTCATGGGGGAGAACTCCGTTGTGGTGATCCAGTATCAGGCTACGGTGGGGTCGCATCGGCCGCAACCGTTCCGTATCAGGCGGGAACGGGCGAGCCTTCGCCCGCGTCGGGTGCGTGTTCGGCAACGACTCCGGGTTCGGCCTTGGCGCGGCTCCTGAACAGCAGCACGAACACCACCAGAACCAAGAAGGCGAACGCCGCGGGGATCGCCCAGACCGTCTGCCAATCGACGGCACCCGATTCATCGGTGTACCGCGCGACGAGGCGGGCGAAGACCTGGTTGCCGATCAGCATACCGATGCCCTGCGTCACGAGCACGAGGAAGCCCTGGGCCTGGGCGCGGACATGCTTGGGCGCGGTCTGCTCGGTGTAGATCTGCCCGGTGACGAAGAAGAAGTCGTAGCAGATGCCGTGGAGCACGATGCCCCCGAGGATCATCCACATGACATGGTTGCCTCCCGCGCCGCCCCACGCGCCCGCGAACAGGCCGTACCGAGCGACCCAGGCGAGCATGCCCACCGCGAGCATCCACTTCACGCCCAGTCGGGCGAACATGAGCGGCATGACGAGCATGAAGAAGATTTCGCTCATCTGCCCGAAGGTCATCTTGATGGGGACATCCTGCATTCCCGCGGTCCCGGCGTAGGTCGCCGCGAAGGCGTAATAGGCCGCGAGCGGGATGCAGATCAGCGTCGAGCAGACGATGAACACCGCGAACGAACGGTCCCGCAGCAGGCCCATCGCGTCGGCGCCCAGCGCGGCGCCGAGGTTGAAGGGTTTCCCGCGCGCCGGCGCGGGCGTGTGGGGCAGGAAGAAACTGAACAGGCCCAGCGCGATGCCCGATCCGCCTGCGACATAGAAGAAGGCCGGGATCGCGGCGCGGGCGGATTCCGCGGCGGCATCGTCGAGCCCCTCGGTGACGGCGAGTTTCGCGGCGATCGCGCCGACGACGAACCCCGCGACGATCCACCCGATGGTGCCCCAGACACGGACGAGCGGGAACTGCTTGTCGGGCTTGTCCATCGCGTGGAACGCGACGGTGTTGCTCAGACCGAGTGTGGGCATGTAGCACAGCATGTGCGCGAGCAGCACCCCGATGAACAGCCAGGCGTTGCCGGTCCCCGCCGCCGCCGGTGCGAGGCAGAGCAGGACGCCCCCGAGCAGGTGCAGCGCCGCCATCACGCGTTCACTGGAAAAGAAGCGGTCCGCGACCATTCCCAGGAAGAGGGGCGCGAGGATCGCCGCGATGGGAGCCGTTGTGTAGGCGTTGCCGATGTCGGCGGCGCCGAATCCCTGGGACCCCATGAACGGGCCGAGCGTGACGAACCATGCGCCCCAGAGGAAGAACTGCAGGAACATCATCACGCTGAGCAGGACGAGCGTGCCCGCGCCGCCTTTTTTCTCGATCGTTGGTTCGGTCACCGGTCACCCCCTCGCCCCGAGCCCGTCGGGACGCGCCATCGCACATCGCGGTATTCGATCCTGTTTCCCTGGTGGTGTGTCTGGAAGGCGATGTGTCCCTCGTCGAAGAGGTCGAGCGTTGTGTCCACCATGGGGACGCCGTTGATCCAGGTGCGGATCCGGTCCCCCATCGCGAGGATCCGGTAGTCGAACCACGCGCCGTCGCGGGTGATCGGGGCGTTGAACGCGTCGGGCCACGCCCGGTCGTAGATCACGCCCGTGAAGTTTTTCGGGTCGTGGTTGTCCACTTGGGCCTCGTATCCCAGCGGCCAGGTGTCGGGGTCTTCCGGACGGGGGACCGTGCGGAAGTAGACCCCGCTGTTGCCCCGCCCGTTGACTCGGACGGACATCCGAAGTTCGATGTCCGTGTGCGTCGCGTCGCTGAACAGGTGCCCCGGGCCGTCCTTGCCGGTGAGCGTGGTGCCCTCGAGGATCCACTCGCCCCCCCCCCGGGGTGTCCAGCCCGAGATCGCGTCGTTGAGCGCGGGGCCGGCGGGGTTCGCGGCGAAGGCGGGTTTCAGGTCACCCGGATCCGGATCGGGAGAGAGGTCACGGATCGCGATGTTCCGCAGCCGCAAGCCGGGCTCGCCGTGCGCCTGGAAGGCGATATACCCGGTGGTGAGGCGTTGGTTGAGCGGCGCGAGGTCCGCGGGTCGGTGCACCATCCCGCGATCATCGAGCTTCGCCCGGTTGTGGATCATGGTCCCGTTGAGCCAGACGGTGAGTTCATCGCCCACGAGGCGGACCTTGTAGGTGTTCCACTCGCCGGGCGGATTCACGGCCTGCAACCTGGGCGGGATTGCGTTGTAGACCGCACCGCACCCGTTCTTCATGGGCTCGTCGCCATGGTTGTCGTAGATCTGCAATTCCATCCCCGTGAAGGCGGGATCCCCGTCCCCGGCGCACCGCAGGCCGAGCCCGCTGTTGGTGTCCTCTTCGAGGTAGAAATCCGCGACGAGTTCGAAATCGCGGTACATCTTCTCGGTGCGGATCCAGCCGAACCGGCCGGGTTCGACCACGCGGATCTCGCCTTCCACGACGCCCCATGCGGTGGGATCGCCCAGGAAATCCCAGCCCGTCAGGGTTCGACCGTCGAACAGCGGTGCGTACCCCGAGGGGGCGGACGCGTGGTCACGCGTCGCGGCGCACCCGCTCAGAAAAATCGACGCCATCCCGACGGAAAGAAGGGTGGCGAACATCCCAACCAGTACTCGCATGCGGCCTCCGGTGCGCGCCGGTCGCGCGCGTACAAGTCTCGGGGGAGGATGCTACCACGAAACCCGTTGGCCGTGCCGATCAGAGGTCGCGACGCGGAGATGAGTGTGGGATGACCGGCAGGGGTGTCGTTTCGGCGTCCCGTTATAGTGAAGTCTTGCCTCCTGCAGGGGGCGTCGCGCGGGCCGCGAGAGGGGCGTCCCGTGCACACGCTGTGTCCCTCGGGGAAACGCCCGCTGCCGCTCGGCGCGGGGTTCCTTCATCGGAACTGGAGAACACCATGAGAACCGGATGGTCCACCCGCTCCGTCCCCGCGCTGCTGATCGCAGCCTCGGGGCTCGCCGCTGTTCCCGCTGCGCAGGGCGCGGAGGAGACGACCCCGCACGCGGGGATGCTGCGATATCCCGACATCTCCGCTGAGGAGATCGTCTTCGTCTACGCCAACGACCTCTGGATCGTCTCGCGCGAGGGCGGTCTGGCCCGCCCGCTCGCGAGCCCGCCCGGGCCCGAGATGTTCCCGAAGTTCAGCGACGCGGGAGATGAGATCGTCTTCCAGGGCAACTACGACGGCGGGCGAGATCTCTATCGCATGTCCACCTTCGGCGGCGTTCCCGTCCGCCTGACCCACCGCCCGGGCGGCGAGGCGCCGACCGACTGGCATCCCGAGCAGGGCGTCGTGTTCTTCACCGGGGCGGATCGCGACGGCATTTCCAGCCCGCGTCTGTACACCGTGAGCGCCGACGGGGGGCTCCCCGAGAAGCTCCCCGTCCCCTACGGCGGCAACGCGTCCTTCCACGAGGACGGCGAGTGGATGGCGTACACCCCCTGGGTCCGCGACCAGCGCACCTGGAAGCGGTACCGCGGGGGCATGGCGGCCGACATCTGGCTGTTCAATGTCAACACCTACGAGAGCAAGCAGATCACCGACTGGGAGGGCACCGACACCTTCCCGATGTGGCACGGAGACACCGTCTACTACCTCTCCGACGCGGGGCGCGAGGGCAAACTCAACATCTGGTCGTACGACACCAAGAGCGCCAAGACCGTGCAGGTCACCGAGTTCGACGATTACGATGTGAAGTACCCCTCCATCGGCCCGGGTGAGCGCGGACGGGGCGAGATCATCTTCCAGCACGGCGGCGAGCTGACGGTGTTGGACCTCCGCAGCAAGAAGACCCGCGTCGTCGAGGTGCGTATCCCGGGCGCGAGGCCCGAGATCCGACCCCACGCGGTCGACGCGGGCGAAAACTTCATGGCGGGCAGCGTCTCGTCCACCGGCAAGCGAGCGGTCGGCGAAGCGCGGGGCGATATCTGGACCGCGCCGGCAGAGAGCGGCCCGGTCCGGCAGATCACCAGCACTTCGGGCGCCGCGGAGCGGGCGCCGTCGTGGAGCCCCGACGGGCGCTGGATCGCCTACTTCAGCGACGAGGACGGCGAGTACGAGCTCTACATCACCCAGTCCGACGGCAAAGGCGAGACACGCCAGATCACCGACGGGAACAAGACCTACTTCTACGGGTCGTATTGGGCGCCCGATTCCGAGTCGATCGTGCTCGCCGACAAGGCGGGCAATCTCCTGCTCGTGGACATCGAGTCCGGCGAGTCCACCCTGATCGACAAGGACCCCTGGGGCAATCCCGGGAGCGTGGATTGGTCGGGGGATTCCCGCTGGATCACCTGGTCGCGTGCGAACGAGGAATCGCTGAACGGCGCGATCTGGGTCTACGACACCGAGACAGGCGAGAAGCACCAGGTCACCAGCGGGTTCTTCAACGACACGAGCCCGGCGTTCAGCCGCAAGGGCGATTTCCTGTACTACGCGTCCGACCGGCGCTTCGCGAGCCCGATGTACGACCACATGGGGTCGACCTTCATCTATGCCAACACCGGGAGGCTGATCGCGGTTCCGCTCAACGATGAGGTCGAGAACCCGTGGCTCATCGAGCCCGATGAGGAGACCTGGGAGGACGCCTCCGACGAGGACACGGGGGAGTCGGCCGACGACGCGGAGTCCTCCGATGAGAACGCGGACGGCGACGCCGAGGGCGAGGCTGAAGGCGACGCGGCCGCCGAGAAGGATGCGAAGTACGAGGGGCTGAACACCGATCACCCGCTCTTCGGGAAGTGGGAGGGCAGCGCCAAGGGCTTCGCGGCGCTGGGCATGCCCGAGGACGAGGTCGCCTTCACAATGTCGATCATCGTCGATGACGAGGGCACGATCATGGGCACCTCCGAGTCGCAGGGCGAGGAGAGCGGCCTGGGCGATGTCGTCAGGTGGGACGAGGGCAAGCAGGAGTTCTATCGCGAGCGCGCGCAGGGGCCGATCACGGTCGTCAGCCGGGGCACCGTCAACGGCGACACCATGACCGGGACCTGGTCGATCGATGCGATGGGTGCGAGCGGAACCTGGGACGCGGAGCGTGTTTCGCGCGACTTCGACGAAGAGGAACTCGCCGAGCTCCGCGACAGCGACGAGGGCGGGGACGACGAGCCTGTCGAGATCGAACTCGAGGGGTTCGAGGCGCGGGGGATGGAGATCCCCGTCGCGCCGGGATCGTTCCGCAACCTCGCGTCCAACGACAGCGGGCAGCTGCTCTATGTCCGCTCGGGCATGCCCGGCTCGCCGCCCGCGATCAAGCTGGTGGATGTCACGGATGACGAGCCCGAAGAGAAGACCGTGCTCGGTGGTGCCGGTGGGTTCGATATGTCGGGCGACCACAAGAAGCTCATCGCGATGGGCGCGGGAGGCGTCGCGATCGTGGATGCGAAGCCCGGGCAGTCGTTCGGGAAGGCGATCCGCATGACGGGCCTCCGGAAGATCGTCGATCCGCGCGAAGAGTGGGAGCAGATCTTCACAGACGCGTGGCGTCGCCAGCGCGACTTCTTCTATGTCGAGAACATGCACGGCGTCGATTGGGACGCGGTGTACGACCGCTACCACGCGATGCTCGCGGATGCCGCGAGCCGGGAGGATGTGTCCTACATCATCGGCGAGATGATCGGCGAGTTGAATGTGGGGCACGCCTACTACTGGGGCGGCGATGTGGAAGGCCAGCCCAGCGAATCCGTCGGTCTGCTCGGTGCTGATTTCGAGCTCGCGAGCGAGACCGACGAACAGGGCAACATCCACAAGGCCTACAGGATCGCGAAGATCTACGAGGGCGCGCCGTGGGATTCGGATGCGCGGGGGCCGCTCAGCCAGCCCGGCATCGAGATCGACGAGGGCGATTACATCACGCATGTGAACGGTGTCGCGATCGAAACCGACAAGGATCCGTGGGCCGCGTTCATCGGGCTCACCGGGCGCGACACGACGATCACCGTCAGGTCCGCGCTCGCGGGCGACGAGGAAACCGTCAACGAGCGTGAGTACACGATCAAGCCGATCGGCAGCGAGTTCGATCTTCGTTATCGAGACTGGGTCGAGGACAATCGGCGTTATGTCGAGGAGGCCTCGTCGGGCAAGGTGGGCTACATCCATGTGCCCAACACGGGCGTCCAGGGGCAGAACGAGCTGTTCCGTCAGTTCTATGGGCAGATGGGCAAGGACGCGTTGATCGTCGACGAGCGGTGGAACGGCGGGGGTCAGATCCCGAACCGGTTCATCGAGTTGCTCGACCGACCGAGGACTAACTACTGGGCGCGCCGGGATGGCAAGGACTGGGCCTGGCCCATGGATAGCCACCAGGGGCCCAAGTGCATGCTGATCAACGGCATGGCGGGCTCCGGCGGTGATATGTTCCCCTGGCTCTTCAAGCACCACGAACTCGGCGCTCTCATCGGCACCCGCACATGGGGCGGTCTCGTCGGGATCTCGGGCGTGCCCCCGCTCATCGACGGCGGGTACACCGCGGTGCCCAACTTCGGGTTCTATGAGACCGACGGCACCTGGGGCATCGAGGGACACGGCGTCGACCCCGACATCGAGGTCGTGGACAACCCGACCGAGCACGCCCGGGGGCGTCGTCCCCAGCTCGATATCGCGATCAACCACATGCTCGACGAGATCGAGAAGAACGGGTATGAGCCGCCCCGCAAGCCGCGTGATCCGGTCCGGACCGGCGTCGGCATCGCGGAGGAAGACAAGTAAGCCCGCACCCGATTCCGTCGTTTGCGGACCTTGATCGACAGCCCGCGGCCCGGCGGCTCGCCCGCCGGGCTTTTTTCTGCGCCGTGATGGTGGGCGTGTCGTTCCCCCGCTCGCGGGGTCTCTACCCTCTTGACCCCTCTATGCAGGACGACGCATCCATCCGTGCCCCTTTCAGCGTTTCGTTCGAGCACCGCGTGTTCTTCACGCGAGGTGCGTTCGAACCCGCGAATAGTCTGCTCGCGGACTGCCTGGATCCGACCCGGGACCTCGCGGACGCAGTCGGCGGAGCTGCCGCCGAGGCGCGGGTCGCGTTCGTGCTCGACGCCGGGCTGGTGAACAAACGCCCGTCTCTCCCTGACGAGGCGGTTGCCTATGCAGAGGCGCACGAGGCGGTCCGTCTCGCCCATCCGCCGATGGTCGTCCCGGGGGGCGAGATCGCGAAGAACGAACCGACGATCCTGCAGTCTGTGCTGCAGATGATCGAAACATCGCATCTCTGCCGCCGTTCCTACCTGATCGCGGTCGGAGGCGGGGCGTTGCTCGATCTCGCCGGGTACGCCGCCTCGATCGCGCACCGGGGCATCCGTCTCGTGCGCCTCCCCTCAACCACGCTTGCCCAGGACGATTCGGGGGTGGGCGTCAAGAACGGGATCAACGCGTTCGGCAAGAAGAACTTCCTTGGCGCGTTCGCGGTCCCGCATGCGGTGATCAACGACGCGGACTTGCTGGCAACCTTGTCCGCCCGCGATTGGCGGTCGGGGTTCTCGGAGGCGGTCAAGGTGGCGCTCGTCAAGGACGCGGGCTTCTTCGAGCAGATCGAACGCGCGGCTGCTTCGATCGCTGAACGCGATGCCGAAGCCGCGCAGCTGATCATCCGGCGCAGCGCCGAGCTCCACCTGCGTCACATCACCGAGGGTGGCGACCCGTTCGAACTCACCGAAGCCCGCCCGCTCGATTTCGGACACTGGAGCGCGCACAAACTCGAGCAGCTCTCCGGTTACGAACTCCGCCACGGCGAAGCGGTCGCGATCGGAGTCGCGCTGGATTCGGTCTACTCATCGCTCGCGGGCGACCTGACCGCTCCGGAGGCGGACCGCGTGCTCGCGGTGCTCCGAGCCCTCGGGTTCGAACTCGATCACCCGCTGCTCGATGATCCGCGATTGCTCGACGGACTCGAAGAGTTTCGAGAGCATCTGGGGGGCGGGCTCACGATCTCTCTGCTCAACTCGATCGGCGACGCCCGCGACGCGCACGAGATCGACCCCGCGGTGGTCCGTCTCGCGATCGAGCGACTCCGTGGCACGACCCGGGCGTGACAGGAACCGGGCCCGGCTGGTCACTACGCTTCTCTCAGCAAAGCCGGAGTTGCCCCATGCCACCGATTCCCCTCGACAAACAGCAGGTCCTCGACCTCTACTTCCTTGAGCACCGTGCCAAGCTGCTCGATCTCGCCGCGTTCCTCGATCGGTACGACCGGGCCGGGGGGGCGGGAGATTTCCGGATCGAGGTCTTCCGCGAGGCGGTGAAGATCCTGTCCGAAGACGCTCCCGAACGGGCCCGGCGGGGACAGGAGGCCTTCTCGGATCACTCGATCGAGCCCATCCCGACCGCCCCCGGCAAAGGCGCCGTCGGCGCTCAACCACCCGCGAAGAGTGGGGGCACGCCCTCGGATGCGGAGACTTCCGACTCAAACGGTAGAGGTGCGTTGTGAAATACATCGACCCCCACATCCACATGGTCAGCCGCACCACCGACGACTACCACAACATGGCACTCGCCGGCTGCGTCGCCATCACCGAGCCCGCCTTCTGGGCCGGCTACGACCGCTCAAGCCCCCAGGGCTTCTACGACTACTACCGTCTGCTCACCGAGACCGAGCCCAAGCGTGCCGCGGCCTACGGCATCAACCACCACTGCTGGCTCTGCATCAACCCCAAAGAAGCCGAGGACCCCGCCTTCGCCCGCGAAGTCATCGAACTCATCCCCGAGTTCCTCGACAAACCGGGCGTGCTCGGCGTCGGTGAGATCGGGCTCAACAAGAACTCGAAAAACGAACTCACCATCCTCGAAGAACAGATCGCCCTCGCCGCCAAGCACAACCAACTCGTCCTCGTCCACACGCCCCACCTCGAAGACAAGCTCAAGGGCACGAAACTCATCATCGACGCGATCAAACGGAACGGGACGATCGACCCGGGACGCGTCCTCATCGACCATGTCGAAGAACACACCGTCGATCTCGTGCTCAGCGAGGGCTTCTGGGCCGGCATGACGCTGTACCCAGACACCAAGTGCACCCCTCAGCGGGCCGCGGACATCATCGAGATGTGCGGCACCGAACGCCTCTGGATCAACTCCGCGGGCGACTGGGGGCACAGCGATCCGCTCGCCGTCCCCAAGTGCCGCCTCGAGATGAAACGCCGGGGCCATACCGAAGAGACCATCGACACGATCTCGTACCACAACCCGATGAAGTTCCTGAGCCAGAGCGGCAAGTTCAACGCGGGCTGATCACAACCACCGGTCACCACCAAAGAGCCCCCGGCGGGAGCCGGGGGACTCCGGGTTTTACACCACCCCCGTTCCCTCGCTTGTGCGAGGTGCTCGCAACACTCCGGAGCCCGGACATGCGCGACAAACTCGGCCCCGGCACCACGCTCTCCTACTGCACGAATGTCCACGCCTGTGCATCGATTAACGACATCATCGCCTCGTTGACCCAGGACGCCGCCGAGGTCAGACGCCGCGTCTGCCCCCATGACCAACTCGGGATCGGCCTCTGGATCCCCGCGAAACCACCACGCTTCGGCGAGACCATTGGCACGGCCGTGAGCCTGCTCAGAATGAGCCGCAGGCAAAGCGACAGATCACTGGCACGACTCCGAGCCGCTTTCGATGATCTCGGGCTCGCCGCGGTGACATGCAATGCCTTCCCCCTTTACGACTTCCATCAGAGCGTGGTTAAACACACTGTCTACGAGCCGGACTGGACGAGCACCTACCGGGCGGCGCACACATCCGCCCGAGTCGCGATACTCGACCAGTTGAACCCGGATCAACACGGATGCTCCGTCTCGACGCTCCCAATCGGTTGGCGTGAGAGCAGGAACGCCGACGCGGAACGCAGCGAAATCGCGGCGTTCCACCTCAGGGAAGCCGTCCGTTTCCTGGCGAAATTCAGCGAAGACTTCGGCGTGGACTCGACAATCGACCTCGAACCCGAGCCAGGCTGCATCCTCGACACCGCCGACGATGTCATCGCTTTTTTCGACGAACACCTCCCCGACGAGATCCACCGCAAGCACATCGGCGTCTGCCACGACATCTGCCACGCCGCCGTGATGTTCGAGGACCAGCGCGAGGTCCTCCGCCGCTACGCCGAGGCGGGCATCCGTGTGAACAAGGTCCAGATTTCCTCCGCCCTCGATGTCGATGTGCACACGATCGGCTATGACGCCGCACTTGAACACCTTCTCGACTTCGTCGAGCCGCGATATCTCCATCAGACGGGGTTTATGAAGGACGGCGAGTTCCGATTGGTGGAAGACCTTCCTGACGCATTGTGGCGGTTCGCTGAGGATGCCTCGGCGGGTTCGACCCCCGACCGCCTCCGCGTCCACTTCCATGTCCCGATCTACCTCGACTCGATCGGCCCGCTCGGCACCACCAACGACCAGATCGCCGAGGCCATCGCCGCCGCCCGGGAGTACCACGACACCAAGCACTTCGAGGTGGAGACCTACGCCTGGGGCGTCCTCCCCGACGACCTCAAGCGCGACACCCTCGCGGAGGGCATCGCCGACGAACTCAAGTGGGTCCTCAACACCTGCGGCCACATCACTTGAAATCACAACCCAAAGAGCCCCCGGCGCGAGCCGGGGGACTCCTATCGCTCCTGCCCCTCACGCCCCCGCCAAGTGCACCACCCGCCGGATCGCCACCGTCGCCGACCCCTTCCCATCGTTAAAGTGCGCCGACCCCACCCCATGGTCGGTCAGGAAGTTCAGATACTCCACCGCATCGCCGACCGGCATATGCAGCACGCAGCACTTCTTGCCCTTCGCTCCGAGATGGTCCCGGTACCCTTCCGCCCGGCTCTCATCAGTGAACACCAGCACCCGGTGCCCGTCCGTCCCCGCCGCGACCATGGGCTCGGGCTCATCCGGCGCATCCGGCGGGCTCACCCCGATGAAGTACCAGTGGCTCAGGTCCAACGCCGCGCGCACGAACGCGTCCTCACCAGCCTTGTTCCGTGCATCCGCCGCCCCGATCGCCAGCGCGTCGAAATCCGCATTGTTCATGGTGTGCCCCTTTCCGGACCTCAGCCTACCGCATTCCGTCTCGGGGTCTTCCTGTCACGGCGGGTCTCCGGTTCTTGGCCCCAAACAAACACACCCCCGGCGGCTGCCGAGGGTGCGCGCGAAGGGGATTGGATTCCGGGTCCAATGCCCCGCGAGAGTGTCGAGGCGGAGCCGTTTACAAGCGCCGGCTGTTGAACCCCAGCGCGATGAACACATTCTGGGGGCTCTGGTTCGCGATCGAGAGGATCGCGGACGCGGAATCGCGCAGCGTGCGCCGGCGGGCGAAGTTCACCAGCTCGGAGGCGTAGTCCGTGTCCCGGATGTTCGAGTTGGCGTCCGAGACATTCACGAACTCAGCTCCCAGCGATGCGCGGCGCGCGCCGATGTCGTTGCGCTGGAACATGCCCAGCTGACCCCGCAGGGTCGCGATCTGTCCGCGGCTCTCCGCCAGCACGCGTTGGGCGTCGCCGACACGATCGCCGTTCAGCGACAGCGACTCACCCGAACCGGTGTCGCGCTGGACGAACAGGTCGCCGTCGATGTTGGTCGCGCCGAGCGAGCCGATCGAGAGGCGGCCGAGGTTCAGCGGCGTCCCCCCGTCTCCCGACGGAACAGAGAACTCCCCGTTGAACAGGGGCTCGCCCGCGAACGACGCGGTCCGGAACGCGCGTTCCGCCGACTGGTTGATCGAGTCCATTTCCATCTGGATCGCGTCCCGCTCGGCGTCGGACATCGCGCCGGTGTTCGCAGCAGCGACCGCCAGGCCCTCGCCGCGGACCAGCATCCCGTTGACTTCCGCCAGCGCGGCCTCCGCCGTGCGCACGACGGCGTCGTTGCGCTCCATGGCTCGGCTCTCGGCTTCCAGCGCGGCCAGCTGGGCTTCGAGGTTCTCGGACGCGATCAGGCCCGCGGGGTCGTCGCGTCCCGCGTTGATCCGCTGACCCGTTGCCAGGCGTTGTGCGCTCTGGTTCAGCATCACCTGCGAGCGCCCGAACGCGTTGATCATGCCGATGTTGACCGCGATCCCGATCATCCCCGCTCCTCCCTACCGGGCATCCGTGCCCTTCCCGAACGGACACGCGATCATGCGCAACAGATGAACCGCTCACCACCTGCCCCCCGGGAATGCTCCCGGGAGGTGCGGCTTGGTGCCGCCATGACCCGAACGGGGCGCACACCCGCTACCCTCAGGTCCGATGACCACGCCTCATGCCCCCAACGACCCGTCCGATCCCCGCACCCCCGAACAGGTGCAGGCCGCCGCTGACGCCTTCCGCCGGGACTACGCCGCGATTCGGGATCAGATCGCGAGGGCGGTCGTGGGGCAGGCGGCGATCGTCGATGGGGTCCTGATCTGCCTCTTTGCCGGAGGGCACGCTCTCTTGGAGGGGGTGCCGGGGATCGGGAAGACCCTGCTGATCCGGTCGCTGAGCCGGGCGGTGCACCTGGATTTCAGCCGCATCCAGTTCACCCCCGACCTGATGCCGGCGGACATCGCCGGCACGACGGTGGTGGTGGAGGCGGAAGGGGAGGGTGGTCGGGTGCAGCGTGAGTTCCGGTTCCAGCGTGGGCCGGTCTTCGCCCAGATCGTGCTTGCCGATGAGATCAACCGCGCGACGCCCAAAACCCAGTCGGCGCTGCTCGAGGCGATGCAGGAACGCAGCGTGACGGTGCAGGGCACGACGCACCCGCTCCCCGAGCCCTTCTTCGTCATGGCGACCCAGAACCCGCTCGAGCAGGAGGGGACCTATCCGCTCCCGGAGGCGCAGCTCGACCGCTTCTTCTTCAAGCTGCAGGTCGGGTACGCGAAGCGAGAGGACATGCACGAGATTCTCAAGCGCACGACCGGGGGCGAGTCGTCGACCATCGAGCCCGTGCTGGACGCGGAGCGGCTGCTCGCGCATCAGCGGCTGGTCCGGCGGGTGGAGGCGGCGCCGACGGTCGTGGACTACGCGGTGCGGTGCGTGCTCGCGACGCATCCCAAGGGCCCCGATTCCGACGGGGCGTTCGCGACGCCTCAGGTGAACCAGTTCGTCCGCGTGGGCGCGAGCCCGCGCGCCGCGCAGGCGATCACGCTGGGCGCCAAGGTGCTCGCGCTGATGGACGGGCGGGCCTCGATCTCGATCGACGATGTCCGCAAGGTCGCGACGCCCGCGTTGCGCCACCGGATCATCATGAACTTCGAGGCGGAGGCGGAGGGCGTTCGCCCGGACTCGGTCATCCGGAACATCCTCGAGACGCTCCCCCGCGACGCGGCGGGGTGAATCACGCTGCCCGGCGCGACTCGCGGTCTTCCGAGATCAGCCTCGCGCAGAGGTTGACGAGCGCGTTCCGATCAACGGGCTTCGTCGCGTAGCTGTCGCACCCGGCGTCGAGGCACTTCTGCCGATCGCCCGACATCGCGTGCGCGGTGAGCGCAACGATCGGAAGCGAGGCGCCGCGCTCGCGGAGCAGCCGTGTCGCGGTGTACCCATCGAGGACCGGCATCTGCATGTCCATGAGGATGAGGTCCGGATCGACCGAGCCTGAGTCGAGTTGCTCCAGGGCGGCCCGGCCGTGCTCTGCTTCCTCAACGGTTGCGCCCGCCTTCCGGAGCAAGAACGAGATCAGGCGTCGGTTGTCGACGCCGTCTTCGACGAGCAGGATGGTGCGTCCCTCGAGGGGGCGGTTCGGCCCGGGCGTGTCGGTGGGCTCCGTGGTGGGCGGGGCTGCGTGGGGCTCGGTGGGAGGGTGCCCGAACGGGACGCCCTCGAGATTGCCGGTCGAGATCGTGGCGGTGAAGACGCTTCCGGTGCCCTCCTCGGACTCTACGGTGAGCCCGCCCCCCATCTGGGTTGCGAGAGCCGCGGAGATGCGGAGTCCCAAGCCGGTGCCGCCGAATCTCCTGGTGGTGCTGCTGTCCGCCTGGCTGAAGGCCTCGAATCGTCGCACAATCTCCAGCTGGTCGGGGGACATCCCGATGCCGGTGTCGACGACGCGGAAGACCATGGTTTCCTGCTCGGGTTGGCACCGCACCTCGACGCGGATCGAGCCCTTCTCGGTGAACTTCAGTGCGTTTCCGACGAGGTTGCAGAGGATCTGGCGGAGGCGCGTGGGGTCGCTCACGATCGACTCGGGCATCTCGCCCTCGAACCGTGCCGACAATGCGAGCCCCTTGTCCTGAGCCTGCGGACGCATCAGGTAGACCGTGTCGAGAACGATGTTCACCGGATTGGTGCGGATCTTCTCGAGGGTCATCTGGTCTGCCTCGATCTTCGAGACATCGAGAACCTCGTCGATGATGCCGAGCAGGTGCTGCGCGTTCAGGCGGACGGTCCTGAAGGCTTTCTCGCGGTCCTCGTCGCTCAGCGATTCTCCGGTCGAGGGATCGAGCAGCTCGAGAAACCCGAGGATCGCGGTCATGGGCGTCCGGATCTCGTGGCTGACATTCGCGAGGAAGCGGCTCTTCGCGGTGCTCGCCGCCTCGGCCCGGACGAGAGCTTCGTGCATCGCGTCCACCGCGCGTTGCCGCTCTGCGATCTCCGTCTTCAGCGTCTCGTTCGTTTGCGCCAGCGCCTTCGTCCGCTCCCGGATCGTCTGCTGCATCACGATGTTCTGTTCGAAGATCGCGTACGCGCTCCCCGATTCGTCCGTCGTGCGCTCGACGCGCTTCATCAGGGACGCGTTGATGCGTTCGAGCTGCTGGATTCTCTGCTCCAACCGCTCGGTATCGTTGGGAGTGTCGCGGCCGGTCATGCAGCGCGTCCGATCGCAACGCCGGTCAGCGTCTGGTTCACATGAAGCCCGTTGTACTGCTCGCCGTAGGTGCTGAAGCCCACGACGGGCACGCCCCGGAGCATCGAGCTGACATCGTCCCGCAGGCCCTTTGACAGGATCTCCAGGCGGCGCAGCACACAGTCAAAGGCGATGATCGCGGCGGGTTCCATCGTCTCGGAGATCCGGGTCAGTTCGTCCGCGAGCTCGGCGGTCAGCTGCTTCGCGCGGGCGACGCGAAGAACGAGCCCCTCCTCGATCGCGCAGAAGAACACAAGGCTGCCGTCCTCGTCCATCTTCTGGATCGACCGCACGAAGGGGGCGCCGCCGACCGTCAGCAGCACGGGGTGGGCCGCGAAGATATCCGGAGAGAGGTCTTCGACACGCATGCCGATCGCCTCGGCGTACCCCTCTGCCGCGGGGCGGCCGTTGATTTCTCGGACTCGGCGCTCGCTGGGAACGGCGTCGGTGATCACCAGCGTCTCAGGCGTCCGCTCGAAGTGGTGGGTGTGGAAAATCTGGAAGGGGAGCGCGGTCTCCGCAACGGAGACCACGGCCGCGTCCTGCGCGACGACGCCGTCGCAGGCGACGAAGGTCTCCTCGAACCGGAGGTCGTCTCCCGCGGAGCCGCCCGCGAACGGGATGTCTTTGAGCGCGTGCGCGAGGGCACCCGCGACGCGTTCCTCCGCGCGGCTCAGGCCGTCGATGAGAACGAGTCCGAACGATTTTCGGGATTCGTCCGCGGATGCGGGCATCGCGAGGGTCGAAAGCTCCGCCTCTGCGCGAATCGTTGTCAATGAGGAGGCCTGCTGGATCAGTTTGCTGCGGAACTCGATCGCGTCGGATCGGATGCCCATCACGACGACGCTGTTCTCGCAGTGCCCAGTTTCGCCGCAGATCTCTCCGGCGGTTGTGCAGCCGATCGAGGGCCCCGGGATTTGATCGTGCATGAGCTGGGCGAGGCGCGTGAAGGGCACACGGGGGCTCGCGAAGAAGAGCGTCATCGCGAGAGGAGTGTCGCCGAATGCGGCGGCGATCTCGCTCACGATCTCCTCGGGCGACGCGGATTCGCAACGGATGGTTTGCGTCTCGAGGTTCATGGCACAGCTCCTGACCGAAAGCGGGTCGCGCGCGAAGCGCGACGCGTCTCGGCGCGATCTGATCGTGATGTCGGCATTTCAGGCTGGAGGATTCAGTCGGCGATCGACCTCCGAGGCTCGCAAATCGGTGTCCGGCGGGGACATGTGTCTGAATAACCGGGCCCGGGACCTTTGGGCGAGTCGTGTATCGGGGGGAGATGGCTGATTGTGTCCCTGCACACCTCGGCGCCTGAAGCAGCCGCGGGATTTAACCGATACGCGCGATAGCGGGTTATGTATGTAAGGAACTCAGCAGTGAACACGAAGATCCAGATTTATGGATATGCAAGTATCGTGACCATCGCGGGGGTCGCGCAGATCGGCGTCGCGGTTGCGTCATTCGGCACCTCGTCGTCCGGAGGTTCCGCGGCTGCGGCGTGGCCGATCATCGCGATGGCCGTGCTCGCTGCGGCGATGCTCGCGGGCGGCATCGGCATTTCGGTCACAGCGGTCCGTCGTGTGATCCGCCCTCTCGTCGACGCGGAGCGGCATTTCAATGATCTCGCGACCGGCGCGGGGGATCTGGATCAGCGGCTGGCGGCGCGGGGGAATGATGAGTTTGCCCGTTTCTCTAAGGCGTGTAACGCGTTCACGGGCAAGGTCCGCGAGCTCGTTCTCGCGGTGAACGACACCGCCGCACAGATCGGCGGGGCGTCGACCGCGATCAGCAGTTCGATGAATGTCGTCGCCTCTGAATCGCAGAACCACGCGCAGCGGACCGAATCGATCTCCGCGGCGACGGAGCAGGCGCTCGCGAATCTGCAATCGATGTTGAGTGCCGCGGACAGCGCTTCGACCGATGCCGCGGAGACGGAGGGCATCGTTTCCGGTATGGGTTCGGAATTCGATCGGACGATCGAGGACCTTAACAGCATTACCGGTTCCGTGCAGGGCGTCGCGAGCGTTGTGAACGACCTCGCCGAATCGGGCAAGCGGATCGGTGATGTGGTCTCCGTGATCAACGACATCGCCGAGCAGACAAACCTCCTCGCGCTGAACGCGGCGATCGAAGCGGCCCGTGCCGGAGAGCACGGCCGGGGATTCGCGGTCGTCGCGGACGAGGTCCGGAAGCTCTCGGATCGGACTACGGGCGCGACCGCGGAAATCGTTCAGGCGATCAATAACATCCGGAGCTCCACCGAGCGGTCCCTGCAGCAGATCAACAGCAGCAGCGAGGTCGTGGAATCCACCGTCGCCCGCGCCCAGAGGGCCCATCAGGAGTCCGAGCGGGCGGTGCAGAGCGTGGGTCGCGTGTCGGTTCAGATGGCGTCGATCGCGCAGGCGAACCGGGAGCAGACCGCGGCGGTCGAGGAAATCACCAAGCTGATCAGCGAGTTCGCGCAGGCGACCCAGGAAAGTGCCGGTCGCACGCAGGAGGCCTCCGCGGCGCTGAACCAGCTGATGGTGAAGGCTGTGGGCCTCCCCGAGTACCTGAACTCGGTCAACCTGCGGGCGGGAGACCGTCGCTCCGAGCGGGACTGGGATGATCCCCACACGCCCCCGGACGAACTCGGCGAGCGACGGATGGATCCGAGGCCCGTAGCCGAGGAGCTCTTCATGAAGAGCATGCACGCGGGCTGATCGGGAACCGGGCAGCGATTCCCGATCCGGACACCGTTTTCACCCAGGCCCGATGACCACCGCGTTGGCGGTGGTTTTTCGTGCGCGCTGGTTCGCTGCAGGGGCATGATCTCTATTCGGTTCTCTCCGGTTGATCGAGAACGGGACGGCTTGGATCAAAGACCGAGAATATTGCTCGGAATCGAACGCGGGATCTTCAGGATCTCGGACCTGCGTGCCGATGAGTAACTCCACCGAGATACGCCGCGAAGAGAGAGGCGGAAGCGGTCCGCTGCAGCGCGGTCGGTACGGGAGCAGAAGGAGCAGGTTCATGACGAGCAAAGCAGCCGTGACCATGCTGGCGGGCCTCGCGTCGATGGCGACGGGGGCCTCGGCGCAGCTCTACGC
>MDTD01058515.1_pt1 | contig 22460 bp, 15 predicted proteins | sample 811221 | NCBI WGS metagenome assembly MDTD01 (sample SAMN05326646, study PRJNA326480) | marine metagenome | isolation source: seawater | place: Pacific Ocean: South West | collected 2011 | reverse complement strand
GAATGAATGAATGAATGAATGAATGAACGAGTGAAATGAATGAAATGCGTGCGGCGCAGACGTCGACGCGAGGGTGGGATTGGGTGGAGATGGGGGACGAGGTGACGGCGCCGGTGACGGTTCTCGCGCACGGCGTGGACGTCGAGCGAGACGTCCTCGCGCAAGGGGCCGAGGCGCGCGTGTATTCGGTGGATTTTCTCGATCGCGCGTGCGTCGTCAAGCACCGATTTCCGAAAAAGTATCGATTGCCGACGCTGGATGCGAAGCTGACGCGATCGAGATTGGCGGGAGAGGCGCGGGCGATCGTGCGGGCGAGGCGGTTGGGGGTGCGAGCGCCGTGCGTCGTGCACGTGGACGCGGAGAGTGGGTGTTTGTACGGCGAACGCGTGGCGGGACGGACGCTCAAGGAGACGCTTCGACGGATGCGAGAGACGTCGGATGGGAACGAAGATGCGGAGAGAGAGGCGCTGCGAGCGTACGGTAGAGATATAGGGGAACAAATCGCGCGATTACACGACGGTGGTATCGTGCACGGAGATTTGACGACGAGTAATTTTATGGTGAGAGACGAGGACGGGGCGATTGTCGTCATCGATTTCGGCTTGAGCTACCCTAGCGACGCGGCGGAGGACAAAGGGGTGGATTTATACGTGTTAGAGCGCGCCATCACCGCCGCGCATCCATCACAGACGTTACTCTTCGACGTTATCATCGATACGTACGAAAAGAAATCGAGAATGTGGTGCACCACGCTCAATAGGTTCGCCGAGGTTCGCGCCAGAGGTCGCAAACGTTCGATGGTGGGATGACTCTATTCTTCGCGCGCGACTCGTCTCGTCCCTCTCGTCGTCTTCGCGCGCACCACCGGCTGTATTCATACGTGTACATTTTCTTTTCCACGCGCACTTCCCGTCGTCTTCGCGTCCGCGCCCTCCGTACTCCTCCGCGTTTCCTCTCGTCTCCCCGTCTCGTCGACTCGCCCCTCGGCGCTCTCTTATCCACCCACCCGTCATCGTCACTCGTCATCATCACATCGCCCCTCGCGCGAGACGTGCCCGCGCGCGCGTTCCGTTCCACACCGCGATGGATGCCTCTACCGCGCGCGCCGTCACCGCCTCGCGCGTCTCCGCGATGGACGCAGCGCGCGTCCCTCGCGCGCGTCCCGCCGCCGGTCGCCGATCGTCCCGGGGTGCCCGTCCGCGATGGGGCGCCTCCGCGGCGACGTCCTCGACGATGAGCGAGCGAGAGGAATCGAGAGCGATGAAAAAGCTCATGTCGGACTGGCAGATCGATTTCTGCTCGCGTCCGCTCAGAGACGATCGAGGGAAAAAGGTGTGGGAACTTCTCATCACCGACGACGACGGGAGTTTCGAGCACGCCGAGTACTTTCCGAATAACCGGATTAATTCCGTGGAGCTCGCGCGCGTTTTGGAGCGCGTGATGACGGAGAGGAAAGAAAAGCCGAGGAGGTTTAAATTTTTCCGAGCGCAGATGCAGACCATCATCACCAGGGCGTGTAACGAGGTGGATGTGGAACCGTTGGCGAGTCGACGGTGCCAGAGAATGACGAAGTGGCTGAATGAACGCGTGGAGACGGTGTATAAGAAACATCCCGGGTACGATGCGAACGCACCGCCGTTGATGGCGTTTGAACCGACGGCGCCAAAGAGATTACCGGATGCGTTGAGAGGAGAGTCGTGGGCGTTCGTCGCGTTGCCTTTGCGCGGCGTTAGGGAGGAGATGGAGCAGGTGCGCGCGGGACGTGTCTTCGGGGCGACGCTCGAGATAGATGAAAATTTACCGGATGACACCTTGATTCCGGGCATCGCCGTGTACACGAGTCGCGCCGCCGCGCTCGCGGGATGGACGAAGGGTTTAGAGCTCGCGTGCATCTCCTCCGACACGCAGACGAGCTCCATCGTGTTGGAAACCGGCGTCAACGATTCGTGGTCGTACGCGTTTTTCCGCAAGACGGCTGAGCTCACCAAGGAGGCGAAGGAGTGGGAGCAAGTCAAGACCGCGTGCGACGGCTTCCACTTCCTCGCCATTCAGACGGACGAAGAGGCGGAGACCACGGACGGGTTCTGGATCTTACAGGATTCCGCACCGAGCGAGTACTAAAACGCTCCCTCGTCCTAGCTCCGCTCGCCTCGACGTTGTAAGTGTATTGCTCAACTCAAAGCCCGCGTCACACGCCGACTCGAGCGTCATGTCGAACTCGGGCGAGAGAGCGCGGAAACTCGCGCGCTCTCTCGCGCGACGCGCGAACGCGCTCGCGCTCGCGCTCTACGTCCTCGGCGTCGCCTCGTGTGGGTTGCTCGCGCACCTCGCGCGAGACGTCTACGTGGACGAGAACGCGTTTCTTCTCGGGTCGACGTCGGCGACGCTCGATGACGAGGACGCTCGGCGTGCACAAAATGATGCGAACGAGCTGATGCGCGCGGTGGACGTCGCGGAGGATCGGTCGACGACGACGCGGAAGCGATTGGAGTGGATTAATCGAACGCTGGACGACGCCGGTTTCGAGAGTTATCGCTCGCCGACGAGAGATGGACGACATAACGCGCACACGGTGGCGAGAGCGACGCGAGGGAACGGGCAAGAGTCCATGGCGTTGGTTACCGTGCTCGGAAGCGGAGACGTCGAGGCGGAGGCGGTGACGATCGGGTTGGCGTTGACGGCGTTCAATAAGATTGGTCGAGCGCCGTGGCTGGCGAAAGATTTGATATGGGTGTGCGTCGACGGTGAGGGTGGAAACGAGATCGATGGAACGATGGATTGGTTAAAAATATATTACTCCACGGGCGACGGGCGAGCGGCGGGAGGATTCGAGCGAGCGGGTGTCATACAGCAGGCGTTCGTGTTCTCCGCGCCGGGCGACGAAACAGTCTCTGCGGCGAGAGTGAAATTAGAGGGATGGAACGGCGTGTACCCGAATCAAGACATATTCACGATGTTTCGCAGCATCGTTCAATCACCAACCATCAACCTGCGAGTGACTCTGGAGCAAGAGACGGCGGGACGTGCGCAAGAGGACTCCGACGCATCCATTCAGAGTCTCACCGAGTCGGGCGTGCGCTTCATGTGGCGCGCCGCGACCGGTGTTCCTTCGGGTGCGCACGCGGCTTTCAAAACGCATTCGATCGATGCGATGAGCATCGACATGATGAAGCATCGTGATCATGAGCGACCGATCGTCGGATCGCACGCATACTTGGTCATGGGGCAGATGCTCGAGCTGACTTTTCGAGCGTGTAACAATTTGCTCGAACTCCTGCACCACAGTTGCTTTTACTACGTAATGCTTGGTCCGCACAAATTTCTGGGCATCGCGGAATACATCGCACCGCAAGCGATTTTGTTGGTCAGTCTCTTGATAACTGCGGGAAAGTTGACCACCTGTGGCGCGAATGACGAGTTTTCTGAAGAGACGGATGGTGAGACGCGAGCTTCTCACGACTGGTTTCTGGTGATATCTCGTCTTCTCTTGGCCATCACGTGCGGTGCACTCGTCGGTAAGAGCTCCATCTCGCTACACATGCTAGGATTAAGTCACGTCGCAGTCACCGTGACCACGATGGGTATTTCGGCCATCGCGATCGTCGTATTTCTGCGTTTGACTCGTAACGCAGACGCACCCGCCGTTCGCCGAGTGAATGAAACGAGCGGTATCAAGATCGTTCCCCAAGAGCACTGGGTCGGAGTGAAAATTGTCAACATAGCCTGGGTGCTATTCACCATGAGTGGCTGCATGTTTTTCAATTTCGCGCTCGCGCTGTTAGTTACTTTGGCCCTGGCGCCCATGTGTTTGCTCTGTTCGCCGTCTGAGAATGGCAGTAAGCGAAACGCATCGGCGGCCATAATTTGCGCCATGCCCGTGGTCTGGATGCTCATTCTGAGCCGGTTTGCGGGATCGAACGTGCTCGAATCGCTCGGTCTACTCGCGGCGCACCACGTTCGTTGGCAGACGTTCTCGTTACCTGTCGCTTTCAGCATAGCGTTTCCAGTCGTGTTACTGAGCTTGCATGTCAACTTTGCGCAGGCGAGCAAAAACAAAAAAGACTAGAGATAGAAGATATTGTACTATATAGTTACTCAATTGATGCTACTTCAACGCGCCGGTACGGGTTCCGTCGCCTCTTTCGCGCTCGTTGGTGCTCGCTCCTCTTGCTCCTCCAAGAGGGCCTCGAAAAATCTCATCACAACCTCGTCCGGCCACGGCGCGCCGAAAGGTGCCTCCGGCCCGGCTTCCCATCCCAAATGACCACCCGTTTCCGTCTCGAGTAAGATGACGTTTGGGTTAGCTTTGATGACATCGCGTGGGATCGAGTCCGCCACCGCGATCGGGTCGTCGAGCGCCTGCACCGTCATGAGTGGAATCGCGACGTCTCCAACCTTGTTTTTACTTCCAGAGTACTCGTAGTAAGCGTCGACGGAAGGGAAACCAAAGGTCACCCGTGTGATGGCCTCGTCGAAATCGCGCACAGTCTTCGCGGCTCTCACGAGTTCGGGTTTGTACTTGGGTAAACCAGCGAAGAGGTTTTCGTGAGGGGCGAAGAGCTTGCGCATATTCTTCGCCATGGCGAGGCTGTAAATCTTTCCGAAAAATCCACTCTCTAGGGCGGTGTCACACGCGTTCAGATCGAACGGATTGCACAACGCCGCGGCACCTTTCAACTTGGCCTTGGATCCCTCTTCGCCGAGGAAATTTGTCAAAATATTGGCGCCTAAAGACCAACCGATGGCGAACAGAGGCGCGTCCGGGTAGCGTTCGCCGAGCGTGTCCACGACGTGTCTGATATCTCCCGTGTAAGATGCACTGTAGAACTGCGGCGTCGTCAGCGGCGACTCGGACGTTCCTCGACAATTGAACGCGACGCATCTGAACCCTCGAGCTCGCGCGCGCTTTAAAAAGTGCTTGAGATACTTGTCGTGCGAGCCCCCGGCGATGCCAGACATGAGCACCAACACCGGCGCGTCCGCGGCCAAACGCGCGTGATGCGCCGCCAAACGTCTCTTCACCAAAACGCTCTGATCGAACACCTCACTTACAAACGGTGGACCACCTCTCTCGATCTCACACGCGTCCGCCGACCCTCTCCCCTCCGCGTCGACGACGTCCGCCTCCTCCGCGTCGCCGTCCACGCTCAGCGGCCAGTCCAGACTCGCGTGCCCGCCCTCCGGCATGGCCAATATCTCCCGTTGATACCTCACGTCCGGATTCCTCCTCAACAATGAACTCAGAATCGTGCTCGCGTGTCTGTTCGTCAACCATCGCACCGCGTCGTATCCTTTATCCAAAATCTCCGCGCACTTGGCCAAGACGCGCGCGTTGGTCCTCGTCTCCCTCGCCGTCACCCGCACCTCGCTCGTCTCTCGCGCTCTCACCATCGCGTACCACCCCGCGTACCACGTCGCGCACGCCGCCACGACGCACATCGCCCCACCCCCCGCGCCCATCGCCGCTTTCGTCGCCATCGCGCGCCGTCGTCCCGCGCCCCTCGGCGCCGTCGTCATCCGCATCATCGTCTCCCTCGTCGCCCCGTCTCGTCGACGACGCGTCGTCGTCCCGCGCGCGTCCACGCCCCGCGCGTCGCGAGTCGTCGTCCACCGCGTCGGCGTCGTCCTCGCGCGCATCCCACGCCCCGCGTCACCGTCCGTCGTCGTCTCCGTCTCCGTCTCCGTCTCCGTCGTCGTCGTCGTCGTCGTGTGGTGTGTTCCCACATACTGTATACACATACACGAACGATACATCGAGTCACGACTCGTTGAATGAAGGGGTCATCGATCCGCGCGCGCGCGGGTCAAAATCGCCGTCCATCGCGCGCGCGCGCGCCTCGCGAGACGGCGACGCTCGAGCGCGAGCGCGCGCGATCGCGAGGACCGAAACGCCGGATTCGATCGCCGTCGACGATCCCGAGCGACCGACGCGCGCGCGAGCGGTGATCGAGGGCGCGAGGACGGTCGAGGACGCCGTCGTCGTCGTCGAATCGGCCAACGTCGAAGTCGAGCGCGGGACGCGGGACGCGGGACGCGGGACGCGGACGATGGCTGACGCGGAGATGCGGGCGGTGGATGCGGAAGAGAACGATGTGGATGAACTCGCGCGGGCGATGACGGACGCGGCGCAGAAGGCGGATCAAGAGAGAGCCGTGGGAGACGTCGACGCGAACGGCGACGAGGGAGAGGCGACAAAGACGGAGACGGAGGAGGGCGACGACGGGGACGATGAGTTCGAGGAAGCCATGCGTGCGTTGGGAGATACGGACGATGAAGAGGATGGGGACGTTATGGAGGTTGAGAGCGGGGAAGTGGACGAGGGTGAGGACGGTGAGCGAGCGAGAAAGCGAGGAAGAAGATCCACCGAGGGCGACCGCGCGGCGGCGGAGGCGAGCGAGGGCGCGGGTAAGGGATCGGATGAACCGGATGAATTACCGAGACGAACGAAGGTTTTGATCAGTGGGAACGCGCGCACGAAGGAGAATTTTGTGGGATCGAAGGGTGTGGTGAAGAAATCCGCCGATCTCGGTGGTTGGCACTGGTTGGTGTTGGCGACCGGGGGACAGGTTCGCGTGCAGAGGGACGCGTTGACGGTGTTGGCGTTACCCGAAGATGCGAACGAGGACGACGAGGAGGACGAGGACGAGAACGATGAAGACGACGATGAAAAGTCCAACATGAAGACGCGACTTCGTCGTCCGATGCGCATTCCTGGCAACGGACCGCCGAGTCAGGCGGCGGCCGCGGCGATGAAGCGTCTGCAAGAGCGTCGACGCAGCGCTCGCCCCAACTGCCAGTCGAATTTTGATCGTCTCACGATCACGACGTTGCAAAAGTATAAAAAGGTCTACAGCTTACCCCCGAGCGAGGCGGACGATAACAAAAACGCTCTCGTGCACGAGGTTGGCAAACACTTCATGTCGCAAAAGCTCGACGAGCAAAAAGTGTTGCAACAGTTTATGTGCTCTGTCGCGGACACGACGCAAATCTAGCGGCGCAAACATGCTTCTCTATAGCGTTCATTGTCGAACATTACACAAATCATCCTAAAATCTAACTCCCTAAATCTCCAAGTCCTTGGGAACGACGCCTGTCTTGAGGGCGTTTTCGAGTCGCGCGACCTCGTCGAGGGTCTCCGCGTTTGCTATCGCCACTTTCAGCGCCATCAACTGCTCAGGCGTGGGTCCGCTCGGCGCCGCTTTCTCCTCCTCCTTTTCAGTCTTATCTTCCAGACCATCTCCCGGCGTGAACGTCTTCGCTCGCGCCGCCGCGCCGTCATCCGCGCCGAACGTCTTCTCCGCGAGTTGGCGCTCCGCCGGTTTCACTCGCTGAAAGTCCAAAGTCTTGAGATGTTTGCACTTGTAAACGACGTACAGACGATAGTTTTCCTTGAGCGCCACGGGATTACCCACTAAACTCAACATCGTCAGCCTCGGACACGCCCCCAACCCGTCCACATCCGCCAGATTTCTCAACGAGTTATTCGTCAGCACGAGCGTTCGCAGCGCCGGAAGCCCCTCCGCGAGCTCCTCCCCGTTCACCCTCGCCACTCGGTTATTCGCCAACAACAGCGTTCGCGCGCGCGACATCTTCGGAAAATTCTCCACCTTGACGATATCATTATCCGTCAAGTCGTAACAATCGTACTGATCCCTCGCCGCCCCCAAGTTTTCGATCGCCGCGATCCTCAAGCCTCGCAGGTCTAATTCATACTCCGTCGTCGGGTTATACCTCCTGTCCGCCTCGTTGATCGTCTCCGCCGTCAATCGCTCCCTCGTTCGCGTCGTCCCGCGCCCATCGTTCGCCTCCATCGCGCCCGCTTCGTCCGCGTCCTCGCGTCGTTCCCTCGCCTCCGCGCTTTCCCGCCCGTCCCCGTCCCCGCGCCGCCCGTCGTTCATTCCATGCATGCACTCATTCCTGCACGCGTGCACGCGGTCCCGCGCGTGTGTGTATACAGTATACAGTATACACGACCGATCACGACCCACCCATGAGGGACACGACGTCCCCACGAGACACGACCCACCGATGCGGGACACACGGCCGAACGACGAGGCACGACTCACCGACGAGTCCCCCCCCCCACGCGGTCGGTCTGTCGGTCGGTCGGTCGCGTCGCCAGATGAATGCGCGCGCGCATTCATTCGATGGGTGGTGATGCCGACGATGACGTCCGTCGTCGTCGTCGTCTGTCGCGCGCGGCGGCGGTGCGGGCGAGTGTGAGACCTCTCGATGATGCGGGTGTCGACGGTGACGGGTCCGTCGTCGCAAAACGAGAGGAGAGGGACGGGCGAGGAGGAATCGCGCGCCGTGACGACGCGGACGCGCCGCGGGGCGCGCGCGGGAATGGGACGACGTTCGTGCGGGAACTTCCGGGCGCGAGCGGTGGATTGGAGGAGGCGACGCTGGCGGTGATGCGAGGGGTGAGTTTGGGAGACGTGTGCGCGCGAACCGGGGTGGAGACGATGGTGAGGACGAGAGCCGACGGGACGGCGACGGTGGACGAGGAGGCGCGCGCGAGGACGACGGAGGCGGCGCTCGACGCGGCGTTGGCGGAGAAGGTGGTGGTGTTGGCGAGGTACGAGGGGAAGATTGGGGGGGGGAGAACGATGAGTGAGGGCGATGGGAGCGTGCAGAACGCGTTTCAAAGGGCGGTGTTCGCGAGAAAGTTGCACGAGAGGGTGGTGGCGACGGTGAGGGAAGAGGTGCGGGCGCGCGCGGAGAGCGACTTGAGAATGGCGAGGCGAGACGCGCAGGAGAAAAGAATGCTCGAGCATCGCGATAGCATAAAGTTGAAGATGGAAGCGCAGCGGGAGGCTCCCCACAAGCCGTGGTTTCTGTTGGAAACGGCCAAGCAAGAGCAGGCGCGTTTGAGAAAGATGGCCATGGTGGAAGCCGCCGCCGGCGAAACCGGCGCGCACACGACGGCGGCGTTGGACGCTTGGACGACGCCTCAAAACTTGCAGACGGAGGAAGTCCCCGATCCGAATGATGATAGCATCGTTGGTACGGTCAAGACGTGCTTCTACATGGTGCAATCGCATCCGCGACCGATTCAAAAGATTTTAGACTATCTCTTTGGGTACTCGCCCTCGGTGGATGGCGAAGATTTGGAAGAAATCGCCGCGTACGCGAAAGGGCTCCCCGTACCGCGAACGAAACGACCAAAAGAGATAGCGTACGTATACGCCGCAAATTTGGATAAAATTCTCGGCGAGCGAGACAAGATGGCGCTCAAGATGCTCATCAAGGATGTCAAGGATGAGTGGTCGTCGCACATCAAGGCTGGTTTCGACGCGATGAAACAGCTCGAGTCCACGCCACTCGATTCGGCGGAAGACATACGCACGCAGAATCGTGATAGTTGGCTACGAGCGATGTTTCCGACGTACGATTGGCCGACACGAACGGAGAAGAACTACAAGTTTATGGAGACGTGGCGGAACAACCATTCGGGCGCGTCGCGCGGCTTCTCCTCGAAACCGATACCTTTGGCCGTGGCGCGCGCAAATCTCGCGAAAGAATCGGCTTTGACGGGAGAAAATGATGTGAAATCTGTCGATATGGGTCGTCACCGAGTGCGTTATAGCAAAGACGGTGTGCCAATCGTTGCCCCAGAAGGCTTCTTCCCGAAGACGGAGACGATGCAGTCAAAGCGAACTGAAGCTGCTCGCTGGCGCGTGGCCGCCGAGGAAGCAGACAAGAAACTTCGCGCACGACGTGAAATGTAGCGCTTCATAGGATGATAAAAATAGCGAATCACTTATAGTATCCACTCATAGATCGTATCATACATTCCTTTTTCAGTGTCGCAACTCGCAAAGTCGGCGGTCCGCGCCTCAGAACGAAGCTCATGTCCGCATCCACGTTCACCGCGGTGTTCGGTGCCGTCTCCGGCATCGGTTGCGCGGCGTTTGCGAACGGCTTGCGTAAACTGCCCCCGTTTTCACGTGCGTAAACGTCTCGTTCGACGCGTACCGCGACCTCGAACGCGTCGGGACGATCTAGGGTTGGTCCCGCGCGCGCTCGTGGCGCGCGCTACCCTGCGATTCGATTCATTCGCGCATGCACTGACCTAAGTGGACGTATGCTTTTCGTTTTCACGCAGAGCCCTGGAAGCACGCCGTCGCCGCGGGCGTGGGTGCGGCTACGATGTTGTACACAGCGGACGTGGAGAAATCGCTGAAGGCTGAGGTGGATGGTTTGCGAGCGGTTCGCGCGGAGAGGAACGCGGAATACATGGCGGAGGTTCGCGCCAAGCGATAGAGTGCGTTAGCATGCATAGTGGTTGTGATGAGTAAGAAAGTGTACAAATATTATTGAAAGAACATGTATGAAAGTCGATTTGGCGGCGAGAAACTCACATGCCCACCAAATCGGTAAGACAAATTTCGCTATCACAGTGACGCATCTGCTTCTTTTTTGTACGACGCAGAGCGCTGACTGTTGAATGTGAATCAAGACCAGACGCTGTCGACGGTTCTCCGTCGTCGCCTAGTTGTTGCAACTTCTTGAAGTCTAGCGATTCGCCCTGAGACGTATCCGAACTGGACGTTGTATCGTCGGAGATTCGTCTCTTCGAAGAGTCTTTATTCGCATAAATCACAGAATCATCCGAGCTGGGGATGAACTTGGCTTTCGATCCATCACTTCCCTCGACCAAGGCTGATAGGTCGGGGCAGCTTTGAATAGATTTCATCACCTCCACCGCCTTCCCCTCTGCGCTTGCCTTCACGAAGCGACCCTTCACTCTCACACGAGCATCGGCTAAAGTCTTTCGACACTCATACCTCGTAACCTTATGCAGACCAAGCAGGCGACGCTCACGCTTCGCTCGGTATCTATCGAGTTGGGCCTGACGCTCCTTGCTCACCAGACGTTTCGGCGCGTTGTAGAAGAAATCTCCCGGTATCGTCACCTTCGGAAGTTGTGGCGGCCAAAGGCTCGCGTCGTATTGCATCGCCGGCATCCCCAAGCCTAGAGGTGACGGTTTCGGTTCAAACTTTTCCCGTGCGCACACGTTTGCGTACGCCTTCGCCGCCGTATTGTCAGACTGAATTTCATTCACCACCGCATCCAGGGCGGCCGAGATGGATGCTCCGGCTTCGTTGAGCAACAGTGCTGACTCATCCGCGGTTAAATTTAGTATCGATTCGAGTGGATCGTCATCCCCTGTATCCATATCGAATTTTACCGTTTCGCTCGTCCCAGAAAATCGCGGCTGACGCTCGAGTTGTGGAGAATGATCGATTTCATCAAGGTTGAAAACCATCCCCGCGTCTTGCCGCTTCCCGTTTGTGCCCACGCTCGAATCCGAACACTGCTGCGTATCCTTCGCAGATATCTCCGACGTTTGATGACTCATCTCATGACACCGATGGTCCGGTAAGGCGTCTTGATGTCCACTGAGGCGCCTCGCCATCGTTTCCGTGTACCAATGCTCGACGCTCACGCGTTTGTGTTTCGCCGCCACCTGCGTCGCGTCCGGTCGCCCGTGCGCCCTCAGTCGTCAGTCATCCCTCGCTCACTCGCCCACTCGCGCCGCGCCTCTCCTCTCTCCGCCAATCGAGTCGAACCGAATCGAGTCGAGTCGAGTCCCCGCGCGTCGGCGTCGTCGCCCGGACGCACCTCGTTCGCCCCGTGTACCACGGCGTCGCACCCATCGCACAGGAACACCTCTGCGCGCGTCGCGTAAAAACAATCACCATCCCCCTCGTCGTCAGTCACTCCATCCGCGCGTTCGCTCGCTCGCGCGACGCGAAACCACCGTTCGCGACCATTCGTTGATCCATCCGAGTCAGCGCGCGCGCGCGAAGAAGATGCCGGCATTTAATCTCTCTCCCTCTCGCGCGCGACCGTCGACGCGCGCGACGCGACGCACCGTCCGCCTCACAAAAAACCGCCGCATCCCGCGCGCGACACACCGCGCACGTCGGCATCGCGCGTCCCGTCCCGTCGCGTCCTCCGCGCGCCGCGCGATGATGTCGGCGTGCGGGTTTGTTACGATAACGACATCCCGCGAGAACCCTTTGTTTGTGTGTACACGATCGGCCACGGATGTCACTGTATACGACAGTGACCGGTACAAAGCGCCCGAATTCGGTACGCCGAACATGCCTCGTGCCTAGGGTTTAGGGTTTAGGACGCGACGCGACGCGATTGATTCGTCGGGACTCGTCGACGCGCGGTGACGCGCGGTGGTGCGGACGCGAACAATGCGCGCGAGCGGGACGGTGGAGACGATGATGATCCTTCGGACGCGCGTCGGCGTCGCGCGGGCGTCGTCGTCGGTGAGAACGGGGATGGATGGGCGCGCGGTGGTCCCCGCGAGGCGACGGTCGAGCGCGATGACGCCGACGAGGACGACGAGGACGACGGCGCGGGGTGGAAGAGAAACGCGGTCGGGACGCGAGGTGCGCGCGTTCGCGACGCCGGATTTCGAGGAGATGGCGAGCGGACGATCGAGAAAGTATTACATGGTGGGCGGGAAGGGCGGCGTGGGGAAGACGTCGCTCTCGTCGTCGTTGGCGGTGAAGTTTGCGGCGGAGGGACATCACACGTTGGTCGTGTCCACGGATCCCGCGCACTCGCTGAGCGATTCTTTGGCGCAAAACGTGCGCGGAGGGATGCCGGTGGAGGTGAGCGACATGAACGGGATGTTGTACGCGCTGGAGATTGATCCGGAGAGCGCCAAGGAGGAGTTTACGCAATTCGCGCGCAAGACGGATATGGGAAGCGGGGCGAAGGATTTCATGAGTTCGGTCGGTTTGGGCGCGTTCGCGGATTCCATCGCGGATTTAAAGCTCGGAGAACTCTTGGACACGCCGCCGCCGGGATTGGACGAGGCGATCGCCATCGCCAAGGTTTTACAATTCACCAAGGATGAAAAATTTAGCAAGTTTACGCGCATCGTCTTCGACACGGCGCCCACGGGGCACACGCTTCGTTTGCTCTCGCTTCCGGATTTCTTGGACGCGTCCATCGGCAAGATTGTGCGATTGCGCCAAAAGTTGACGAGCGCGACGGACGCGGTCAAGGGTATCTTCGGCGTGGGCGAGGATAAGGAAGACGACGCGGTGGAGAAGCTCGAACAACTCAAGGCGCAAGTCAAGGAGGTGCGCACGTTGTTCCGCAACAAGGACACCACCGAGTTCATCATCGTCACCATCCCGACGGTGTTGGGCGTGAGCGAATCCGGAAGGTTATTGCAGAGTCTTAGAGAAGAAGACGTGCCATGTAAGCGTTTGGTGGTTAATCAAGTCCTCAAGGTGAACGTGGACGATTACAAATCCGCCGCCGCCGAGGCTCGAGACGCTCAAGACGCGCTCGAAGGCCAATTGTCCGGCGCCGACGCAGAGGCGATGGAAAAATTCACCGAATTGAACGCCAAGGCGCTCAAGGCGGCGCAAGCGGCCGTGAACTTCTGTAGCATCAAAGAGAAGGATCAAGCGAGAGCGTTGCAAATGTGCCAAGACGACGCCGGTTTGAAAACGCTCAATAGAACCGAAGCCCCGCTCTTCGACATGGAGATCCGAGGCGTGCCCGCGCTCAAATTCTTTGGCGATCAGGTGTGGCGCTGATTTCCTTCGTATTTTTAATATCATCCATGGCGGCGAACCGTTCTCTCCCCGCCGACATGAGCGCCTCTCCCCTCTCGCCGCGCGTCTCGTCCGCACTCCCGATCGCGTCTCGGGCACCATGAATCAGGCCGACGTGGATAAACAGATCAACCAGGTGCGTCGCGACGTTCGCGCGCGTCCTCGCGCGTGTCTCGCGCTCTGCAACGCGCGCGCGACGACGACGAAACTTTTCGAGATCGACGTTCCGAGAGATTCGATTCGCGCCCGGTCGCGACGACGCGAACGGGAGACTGACGACGACGTGTCCACGCCGAACGCGCGCAGATGGTGCAATTCATCAAGCAAGAGGCGAACGAAAAGGCGCGCGAGATCGCCATCGCGACGGAAGAGGAGTTTAACATCGAGAAGCTCTCCATGGTGGATGGGGAAAAGATCAAAATCGCGAAAGAGTACGAGCGCAAGGAGATGACGGTGGACACGGCGAAGAAGATCGAGGCGTCGACGGGACGGAATGCGATGCGTTTGAAAGTGTTGGCCGCGCGAGAGCAGGCGATGGAGTCGTTGTTGGATGAGGCGCGCGCTAAGTTGGCGGAGACGAGCTCGGACGCCGCGCGGTACCGAGACTTGTTGAAGTCTCTCATCGTGCAGGGCGCGAAAAAAGTAGGAGATAAGAGCGTGTACGTGCGTTGTCGAGAGAGTGACGTCTCCGTGGCGCGAGAGGCGGTGACCGCCGCGGCGGCGGAACTTCCGGGCACTAAGGTGGCTCTCGACGAGTCGTCTCCGTTGCCCGCCGCGCCGGCGTGTTTGGGAGGCGTCGAAGTCGTCAACTCGACGGGTAAGATTGCGTGCGACAACACTTTAGACGCGCGACTGCGCATCGCGTACGAAAACGGCACGCCCGTCATTCGAACTCAAATTTTCGGTGAATCCACTGCGAGCAAGGCGGCGAGCGAACGCGCCAACGCGTCGACGCAAGCCGCGCCCAGTCTCATTTCGCTTTAATTTCTTCATTAGTATCCTAGCCTCATATGTTACACAATCTAAACAACGTCATCATCCGTTCCTCCTATCGTCTTCCACCGTCCGTGCCGAACGTCGTCGGCGGTTTCGCCAACCTACCGCTCGCCGTCGTTCTAATTTGCTCCGCCTCCGCCGCCAGCTCCTGCACAACCTGCGAGCTCGAGCTGCTCACACTGAACAAACGATCCTCCGTCTTAAACACTTTCACCTTCTTCTGCGTCTGCTGCTTGGTCTGCGCGAGCCCAGCCTCAAAACCGCGCAACAGGTTCCCATTCAGACTGTGGTCGGTGAGGTACGACGTCTCGAGATCGTACACTTGTCGCTCGACCTCCGCCTCGTCCGCCTCGATCTTCGCCCGTCTCTGTTTTAGGTGGTTCAACGCCGTGTTATTCACGCTCATGATCGCCTCCTCGCGGTCTCTCTCGAGACGCGTCGGCGTGTGACGCGCGCATTCGCGACGCGGGGATGAGAGGGCTGACAGAGGCTGAAAGAATTGGTACAATTGAAGAAAACAGTCAAAGAATGCGATGAATGCGTCAGTCTCTCGGTCTCGAGAGAAAATATTCGTGCGAGAGTAACACGCCGACCAGCGCTTCGTGATAATCGGCGCTCGATGGGGACGATTTCAGTCGCTCGGGAAGGGCGTCCCCGAGCGCGCGCTGCGCCGAGACGATGTTGACGCCCATGGGCGGAGGCAGCGGCGGGCCGACGCGATCGGGATCGGAGAAGCCCAGACGTTGGCGCTCGATGAGATTTGCGGCTTGCTCGTCGGCGTGGATGCGAACCATGTCCTCGGGATGTTTAGCGGGGAACGTGCAATCGGCGTGGTCGTTCTCAAAGGCGGCGTTGACGACGACGGCGTTTGGAATTTGGGCGTCGCACGTCATCACTAAACCATCCGAATCCAAACCTCTCTCAGAGTCGCCGTAGCGGGAGCTGATGTAGCTTGCCGCTGGACACAGACCCGCCGCCGCGCTCTTGGTGGTCGTCGTGAACGAGACGACGTCGTAATGCGCAGGTAAGGGGTGACGAGCCAGAAACGCTCGACGCGACGCGTACGTCAAATCCTTAATCGGTCGCACCAATCGCGGCCCGTCACCCTTCGGCGCGTTCACCAATCGCTCGAGAAGCACCGTCACCGATTCCAACAACGGTTCACTGAGTAAATCCGTGGCTATGGGCGATCCACCGTACGGACTCTGCACCGCGATGAATCCGCGAACTTTTCCTCGAAGTCGCTCGTCGTACACCGCCAACGCCGCGCCGGCGTCGACGCCACCCTTCGAATGTCCGAACACGATCACCCGTTTCCCCGTCTCCTCGTGAATCGATTCAATCTCGTGCGCCAGCGCCGCGGCGTTGTTATCCACCGTGCCTTCACCGTCCACGAGTCGACTGATGCGACAATCGACGCCTCGAGCTCCAAACTCCCGGCGTACGTCATCGTAATACAGCGGATAATACGACGCGAACAATCCAGGAACGAGCACGTACACGAACGAACCATTCAACACCGACCCTCTCTCACCCCTCACTCGCTCCAGACACGCCTCAAACGTCTCTCCACCGTCCACGCGCGTCGTCTCTTCCTCTCTCGCCAACCATCCCACGTCGCCTCGACTCGCCGCCGTGCTCTCCAACGCCTTCGACATTCGTCGCACCAACTCCACTGGCACCTCCGCCCACTCCCGCCTCGCCTCCACGAACGCTCTTCCCGCTTCTCTCGCCGCCCGCATGCGCTTCGCGCTGTCCCCAGCCGCTCGATCCAACCACTCCGCCGCCCGCGTCGCCGCCCGGATGTCCGTCGCGCCGCGAAGCGCCCGCAACGCCTCTCCCAACGCCTTCGCGTCCACGAACGCGCTCGGGTCCACGAACGGAAACGACGACGACGACGACGGAACATCACTCGTCTCCGCGTTCGCGTCGGCCTCATCATCGCGCGTCGCGCGGGAAGAGTGCGTTCGACGAAACGATGGATGCATTCGTCCCCGTCGTCGTCCCCGTCCCCGTGCGCGCGCGTTCGCTCGCGCGACGTCGAGCGCGGACGACGATGGGGACGATGGCTTCGTCCGCGTCGCGCGCGCGAATCGCGCGAGCTCGCGGGCGAGGACGAACCCCATGCGTCGCGCGGTGAGGGTGGTTCGATGTGATTACTTCGAGACGGCGGGTGGTTGGAGAGACGCCGCGGCGGCGCGACGGATCGAATGATTGATTGATTGATGTGACTGTGGAGACGCGAATCACGCACCGAGCGCGCGTTTGAGATTGTTGAAAACGCGCTCGGTCGATGGGTCGGGCCGAGCGAGCGCGAACGCGCGGTCCAAGGCGGTAATGAGCTCGCGAATCGGAGCGACGCCGGGCGGAGACGCGCGACGCCAGTCGGCGGGGAGCGCGTCGACGACGTCTCGAAGGATGGAGACGCACGTCTCGGGAGTGATGAGCTGGAGACGGGCGTATGGGATGACGTTGGTGGCGATGATGGCGTCGGCGACGATGCGCTGAAGAGCGGCGCGGTCGAGGATGTCGGAGAAGGCGCGCGCGCTTTCGGCGACGCCGAGGGCGAGGGCGAGGCGAGCGGCGGCGTGGCGAGCGGCGTTCGGTGCGGCGGCGGTCACGATGGGGGAGTACGTGGGGATCGAACACTCCTCTGCGGCTTTTTTGAGTCGTCTCTGGACGGAGATGACGAGCTCTTTCGCCTCTTCGTTGGCGCTCGGTTCGACGTACACAAAGACGTCTCTGAGCGTCGACGCCAAGGCTCGGGATTGCGAGCAATCTCTCGGATCCCACCACGACTCCACCGCTTCCGCGACGATCGGAATCACGATATGTTCGACGAGCTTCGGAAGTAAGTTTGCGTCCGCGTCGCCGTCCTCGAACGCACCGTCCGTCGCGCCGTAATCGAACACTTGCGAGTACCAAGACATGGTGTCCAACGTCGCCGGCAACGTCTCGCCCGTTCGCGGGAAGAGTGGAGACCAGCCGATGAGTTCTAAGCGCACGAAGGGTGCGAATAAACTGGGCGCAGAGATAGACATGTACGCGCTCTTGTACGAGCTCGCGTGCGTGCCTTTCCATTCCTCAGCGTGTTTTTTCACCGCGCCCAGCGTGGAAAACTCTTCCGACGCATCCTTGAACATGGTGCTCGCGGCGTCTCGCGCGTCGGACCAATCTTTGTGAAACAATTCAATCTCACGATCATTCTCTTTGACACGCAACGATGCATCCGTTTCGCGCCGTTTCGATCTGGATTTGACTTGTTCTCGCAACAAGATATTGACGTCTCTGCCCATGTCGTCCAATTTTTCGAGTTGCAACCGCTTCGCTTCAGACACCGCGCTCTGTACCGCCGTCGCCGCCGCCACTTTGGCTTCTTCCTGTGTTCCACCGCGCTGCAACACGGCGTTTATCGCGTTCGCCGCGGCCTCGGCCTCGATGGCGCTCTCCTCAAATTCCGCGTTCACGGCGTCCGTCAACGATTTCGCTCTCGCCGCGTGAATCTTTTTATAATGTTCCTCCAACTCCTCCAAGATGGGCTTCTTATCGTTCAGCATCGCGCACGCATCTCTGAAATAATCTCTCAACTTTTGCGTGTACACGTAGCGCTCGCTCGCGCTCTTGACCTCTTTCTCATAAAAGATTAAAGCCTCCTCGCTCCGTGCCATGTTTTCATCTGCGCGCGTCGATTCCTTTCTCGCCGTCGCGCTCGATGACTCTGCCGCCTCTAGCGCGCGCTTCAAGCTCTCGAACGCATCCATACCGCCTTGTTCTATGGAGACGCTTTCGCCCGACTGTTTCATCGTCGCGTGTGCGCTTCGAACGTGTCGTTTCATGTCTGGCTCGTCCTTGAACACGCGCTGCAACTGCGCGTGCTCAAACTCCTCCTCACCGTCGCTTCCCGCTAGAACGTCTCCCTCGACGTACCCGGCGAATCGATCACCGGACGTCCCACGCACGCTCTTGAACGACACGCGCTCGTCCGCGCCCCCTCTGGAATCTAAATCAATGTAATCCGGAGCCGCCGACCGTCCCGCCGATTTCAACCGCGCCGCCTCTCTCTTCGCCTTCGCCTCCGCGATCGCCGCCGCGTCCGGAATCACCGTCCCACCGCCCACGCCTCCATCTCTCGGCGGCGGCGGCGGCCTCCACTCCTCCTTCGCGTCCACCCCTCCCTTTCGTCCGAACGCGTCCTCCGCCGACCGTCCCGCCCTTTCTCCTCCGGCGTGTTCCTCCGGCCTATCCCTCGTCGTCGCCTGTTCGCTCACCAACGCCCTCAACGACGCCGCATCGTACCTTCTCGACGCGTGCGCCCCAGACACAGTCCCGATCGGTCGTTCGCTCGCCGCGACGACCCTCGAGACGTCGATCCCGCGCGCTCTCCGTCGTCGGCGCTCCGCCGCCGTCTTCGCCTTGGATTTGAGCAACGACGCGCCGCCGTCGTCCGCGTCCTCGTTCGCGCCGCCGTCGTCCTCGAACGAGAGCAGCGACGCCGACGCGTTCGCGCCGCGAAATTTCTTCTTCCCCTTGGTCGCCTTGGTCGCCTCGGTCGTCGTCGTCGTCGTCGGTTTCGTCGTCGTCTCGTGTTCCTCCGCGCCGTCGGCGGCGTCCTCCTCCTCCTCCTCTCCCAGCGCCTTCTTCACCGCGCCGCGTCGACGAAACGGCATGCGCGTCGACGGCACTCGGCGCGGCGGCGACCGAGACGGACGCGCGTCGCGGTCGCGCGCGCGACGGTGTGAAGAGGTCCGCGCCCGAGAGAATCATCAATCATCCGCAGTGTCATGCGCGCCGACGTCGACGCGCGCGCGACGGCGACCGCGACGGCGTCGCCAGACGTGCGTTCGACGCCGTCGACGGTGCGCGCGCGCGCGTCGAGTCCCGACGCGTCGACGCGGGCGAACGATTTGGATGGATTAGATGGCATTCGACGCGCGCTCGAGCGTCTTCCTCGCGACGGTGGTGCCGACGCGGAGACGTCGTCCGAGGCGTCATCGTCGAAGGAATCGGTCGGTGAGATGATTGTGCGCGCGTTCGAGGCGTTGGAGACGATGCCGAGACGCGCGAGACGGCGGTGGGAGGGGGAGACGTCGAGACGGGCTCGAGAGGCTCTCGGGACGCTGCGGCGCGCGGGCGGGGACGGGGACGGGGGAGGAGCCGGTGTGAGAGGGCGCGGGGAGAGAGACGCGCTCGTGGACGCGCTGTATGCGTTCAGACGCGCGGCGAGCGCGAAGACGTGCGCGCCGGGGATGCGAGTGAATTGCGCGAGAGCGGCGGCGGCGGCGGCGAGCGTCGACGTCCCGCCGGACGCGAGACGAGCGATGTGGCGCGCGCTCGTGGATTGCGCGCCGGTGGTGCCGTTGGACTCGGAAGATGTCATCGCGATGGCGTCGCCGAACGCGAGGATCGGTGTCGGCGCGCGCGAGTGGGCGTTGAAGATCGGCGCGGCGCTCGCGACGGCGGCGCGCTCGAACGAAGACGCGAAGAAGGAATTGTTCGCCATGATTGATGATAAACTCGAGGGCGGCGCCGGGTCGAGAGTCGTCGGATTGACGCTGTTTAATGCCGTGTTGGCGGTGGACGGCGTGGTGGCGAGCGATGATCTCGTGTTGGCCGTGCACAAGGTGTTGACGGCGGTGAGCAGCGCGCCGGCAGAGAACGGCGGCTTCGCGTGCGCGAGCGTCGGAATGCGGTGCGTGTGCGCCGCGGCGAGGTATCTCTCCACCGCGGACGTCCGCACGCTTCGCGACGCGTGGCTCGAACCTCGTCTGCGGGCGCAGGGGTTCTTGTGGACCGACTCAACCGAGGGCGACGACGCGCGCGCGGAGCTGTCGCTCGTCGAATATTTGAAAATTCCTCGCGAAGAGCGCGTGGGCGCGGCGGCCATGTCGGCGTTTTTGATCACCGATTTAGATCTCGTGGGGTACGTCGACGGCGATGAGTTCCGAAGAAAAGTCGTGCACGGCGTCGTGGACGTGGAAAGCCCGCTCTTCCGCGCGCTTCCCGCGGAAGAGCGCGCGGTGGGGAAAACCATCGCCGCCGCCGTCATCGCCGCGCAGATGAATCTCATTCACACGCTGTACGTCGCCCCGGGTCGGGAGGAGGAGGACGCGGATGAGACGCATGTTAAAATAGCGAACGAGGGTGGTCGACTGTTGTGCGGCAAAGCGCTTGATCTGTTGCGACTGGAAACGAGCGTCAACGCCAAGGATGCGTCGCTCGAAAACGCTCGTATGAAGATTGACGAATTGAGCGCCGACGCGCACGCGAGCGCGTTTCTTGGCGTCTTGAGTCACTCTCTCACCACGGACGGCGTCGACATCGACGACGACGAACACGTAAGGCTTGTGACGTGGTGTTGCGAGAAACTGAGCGGTGAGTTAATCACCGCGCCGAACGCCTCGATGCGTTCCATCGTTTTGTCCGGGTGCGCGAGCGCGCTCTTGCGCCTCGCCGAGAATCCAGCGAAACCGCACATGGCGCGCGCAGCCGTGCGTTGCGTCTCGACGTTGATGGATCTCATCACCGAACCGGACACGTTGTGCGCGTTTCTCAAGTGCATCGCGTTCAAGACGCCTTCTTTGGATTTACTCGGCGTCGAGAACAAGTCGGAGGACGACGAGCGCACGGCGTACGTCGTCGCGGCGTTACATTGGACCATCGCGCGCGTTCGCGCCGCCAATCCCATCGCGTACGTCGACGACGCCTTATCACTGTTCAGACGTCTATTCATACTGCTTCCGAGGACCGAATACGCGACGTGGCTTCCGCATCTCACCGACGCGTACGCCGCCGCCGCGCTCTGGTCGGGCGACGTCGAAAAGGATGTCTCCGTCGACACCGATAGAGTCCTCGCGGACGCGGCCGCGATGCGATGCGTGGCGTCGTTCGAGACCCCTCAACGCGACGCCACGTCGACGAAGAAACGTCCGGAGTGGTTGACCAATCTACAGACGCGCGCGAGATGGTTGGAGGAGGCGCATCGAGCGCTCGGCGACGACGCCGTCCTTTGCGCTCGATTCGCCTTTGCGCTCGCCGAAATTTCGGCGAAATCTATCGAGTTGACGTCGACAAAGACCACCGAGGAGGACGACGGTGGTCAAAACAACATCGCGCACGACGACTCGCGCTGGCCACATCGACACCCGACGCCACTCGTCGTCCCTCGAACGCCGTTGGGACCCGGCGGCGTCTCGGCGACGACGGCGTCGACGCTCGGCTTCATCTCTGAACACTTGGACATCCAGCGCGACTCCATCGACGCCGACGTCCCCGGCGCGCTGACGCGTCACATAGGGTTGGTGCACATCTTAATCACCACCGTGAACGCCGTGAAAGCCGCGGGTGACGTCATCAAAACCCTCGGCGGCGCGAGCGCCGGTCGCGTCACCTCCGCCGGCGCGCGCGCGTACCGCTCGACGGCGGCGTGCGTCACCGCGCTCATCTTCACCCTCCGCGCCGGTGATCCACCGCCGACGGGTTCACTTCGCGACGAAGAGCGCGAGTTTCTCCGTCTCGTCAAGCGCGCGCTCGACGCCGCCGACTCCCTGGAATCCTCGCGGTCGCTCGCCGCCTCCCCCGGCGCGTGTCGACGTCGATTCGCCGGCGCGCGCGCGTCCCTGGCCCGCGCCCTCTCCCTCACCGATTCCGACCTTCTCGAGGACATCTCCTTCGAGCTCGCGAAAAACCGCAAGCGTCGTCTCACCAAGCGCACCGCACCGCCGCCGCCCCCTCGCCAACGCCGTCCGAAACCGCCGCCTCTTCCCGACGCCGACTACGAGTCGGACGACTTCGTCGACGAGGACGGCGTCTCCATCCTCCAAGCCTTCGAGCCGAGCACGGACGAGGAGACCGACGACGACGACGACG
>MDTD01050280.1_pt1 | contig 22467 bp, 13 predicted proteins | sample 811221 | NCBI WGS metagenome assembly MDTD01 (sample SAMN05326646, study PRJNA326480) | marine metagenome | isolation source: seawater | place: Pacific Ocean: South West | collected 2011 | reverse complement strand
GACGGAGATTTGAACTCCGGAGGGAAGATCCCACATGATTTCCAGTCATGCGCAATACCAGGCTATGCGACCTCGGCTTGTGAGCCGGCCTGAACAGCAATGATGTTTGAGGCTGTTGATTGGTCAAATCGATTTACGCAGCGATTAAATCAAGACTCTGGGTCCCGGTGATGCCGCCACTGTGGCTTAGGGGTATAGCGTCGCCTTGGTAAGGCGAAGGTCGGGGGTTCAATTCCCCCCAGTGGCTCCAAGGATTGCTCACTTTCTTTCGCATATTTCATAGTCTCATCATACGTCACGGGTACATGTCCCGTACGAACGCCCGCCGAGCAATCCTTCTGACAGCCTTGATGCTGTTTGTGCCGATAGCCCAAGCCGACCTCTCGGAGTGGAGGGGTCCAGATGCCGTGAGACCTTCCGATGGCGGATCAGACTTCACAGCACTACGCGTCCCTACGAACGCGACTGTATTGGACAGCTGGGTAGAGATATCAAACGAGGAGGTCGCCCAGTCTTCTGAGAATCTAATCTCATGGCATCAAGACTCTCCAAACAATGACGGAGCCTTCCTTAGCGGTATAGCGGTTAATTCAGATGGCCAACTGCTACTTGAGGACGATTTCACTGTATCTCAGATAGAGAGCTTCGACGGGGGAAATTACACAATTGAAATGCCGAATGGATACTACCACTCCCCCGGGGTTCTAGCTGTTTATTCCATTGAGCAAATTTCTTCAAGCGCTTCATGCAGTAATCTGGACTCCACAAAGTTATCCCATGGGCACGACATCGACGGAGACGGGAATCTTGACATTGATGAGATCGAATCGTCCAATGAGTACTGCCCGTCCTCAGGATTGCCTGACAGCATTACTTCACTGAATATCACAGATCCTGGCACTGGTTACGAAGATGGAAATCTATCTGCAACGGGCGGCGGTGGCTCAGGATTCAATGGCACATACCTTTCAGGAAGAGGTATCGGTTCAGCCACCTTGATTTCAGGAGGCAGCGGATACCAAAATGGCACTGTGTTTAATGTGGAATGCGGGAGAAATTGTCCCGGTACAGGTGCCAATTTGACGGTTACCTCGGTAGATAGCTCCGGTGCTATAACTGGGATTTCGCTTACCTCACACGGCTTCAATTACACAACAGAACACACACTCTCATTGGCCAACACCGCTGCTACTGGCAGGCAAGCGGACATCGCTCTAACACTGAATTCGACAGGCCCCATCGTGATCGCCACGATAGAGTCACTCGGCTCAGGGTACACGTCGACTCCGACGATCGTTCCAAGTGGCACGGGAAGCGGCGCAGTGATCACACCCGGATTGGGCGGCTTCTTCAACTGGTTGATCGAGGATCGCCCAGATGCTGCTGATTCAGCCACATGCAGCGAAGGAGGTCACCTCATGGACATCGGGCAGGACCTGAATAACGATGGTGCGCTCAGCTCAACAGAGATACTACAGACAACTCCGCTGTGTCACAACGAGGATATAGACTACTGGTCCTCAGTATTGCCTGAAACGATGAACGGTTCTGTTTACCTGGATGAGAGAACACTTCCACACGGGGTAGTCCCATCAATGGCGGTTGAAGGACGGGTTATCGCAGGAACCATGCCCGGCAACCCGGTTCCCGCGGGCGTTGACACATCCCTCTATCTGCCCCCCTTGGACGTCCCGGATAGCGACCTACAAGTGGGCTACACCCTATCTTTCGATCACTGGTATCACGTTGACAGCACATCAACTGGCGATGGTGATGGCGCATGGGTGGAGTTCAGGATGATGAATGGCACATGGGGCCCATGGTCATACATTGAGCCAGCAGGGGGGTACCCCAGTACACTGTCATCAGACGGCCCCGCAGTTCCGGGGCAACCATCCGGGGACCTTCCGGTATTCGCATCTCCTTCGCATAGTGGTTGGACGTCTGAGAATATAGATCTCACAACCTTATCGGGAATAGATGATGCCGACAAGATACAATTCAGGTTCCGACTCTGGACCCATCCCTCGTCTCAGAATTTGAGGCCCGGCTGGTTCCTAGACAACATCTCCTACCAGAATGTCGGAGGAATGGATGGAGGTTGGCTACACGGCTGCTCCCTCCCAGCGCAAGCAACCTGTTCGTATTCTAACTACGCTCATGGCGCCCTGCAGACCCAGATAAGTACACAGGGCACGTCGGCTAACTCGAAGATAAGGCTCAACATCGAGTATGACCTTGAAGGCAGTACATTCGACAACTATTGCGTAGAAATGTCAACCAACAATGCGTCTTGGGTCGATATTTCATCCTCTACGTCTCTGACATCTACTGCTTGCGACGATAGGTCCGGATCCATACCAGGTACCAGCGGCGATCAGAGCGGAGGCTTAGTGATCCAGCAGTTCTCAGTCCCCTCGCAGTTCCTTAATTTGAACAACGTGTACCTCAGAATCCTCGTGGATACTGATGGCTCTGTGACATACGGGAGCCCCCAGGATAACTTCGAAGGCGTCTTTTTGACCGACGTCTCTCTCGTCACTCCCGGCACAGCCGTACACTGGTCTGATGACTTGGGTACCAGCAGCACGTTCTACCATTATGTCGCATCCGGCGGGTACTGCGGGCTCGGCTCTTGCGTCGATGATTGGAACCACATCCAGCTCTTCGGCGGGAGCATAGACCAAACCATGGGATTCGAGAACTCATATGCGACTGCCCCGGAGAGTACCCATGCTCCTGGATGGAGCACCACCGGGACTTCAGACACATGGAATTACGGCTTTTTGGGATCATCACTCACGCTTGAGGAGCCAGCAAGCTTCCCGTACCTTTACGGGACAGATTTGACCGGCCCATACTCGGACAATAAGAATGGCTACCTGCTGTCGCCAAACTACAATATTCCGGATTCAGGTGCAACACTCCATTTCGCGAAGTGGAGTTGCATGGATCCCTTTTACAGCACTGACGGTGCACAATTACAGTACCGCGTTAATGGAGGGTCATGGCAGCATTTCCAACCTTCGATGACAGGGTGGTATGACGGTGTCAGAACCTCGACATGGAACAATCCGTGGGGCTCAGATGAGATTTGGTTCGACGGCGAATGCGGAATCGATGAGATGTCTGAGAGAGAAGCGCCACTGGACCAATGGTCTGGCGAGCAAATGCAATTCAGATTCCAATTCTCAACGGACACATGCTGTCAGAATAGCGGTTCAGAAACATATGAAGGATTCTACGTCGATGATTTCGGCATACTGATCCCCAACTATAGCTCAAACGGCTCATGGACATCTCCTTCCGTGGATATATCAAATCAGTCAAGTTTCAACATGGGCTATGTCGATGTCGACGCTGAGATTCCCGAGGGAACCAGGGTCCTAATCAGCATCCTCGATTCCGCAACCCTGAGTCCCGTGGAAGGCTTTGACATGGGCGAGTTACCGGTGTCTCTCGCAGGCATAGATGCCGCAACACACCCATCTGTGAGAATACAAGTCCACCTGGAAACCGTGAATTCCAGCCTGACACCCATGATTAATTCAGTGAGGTTAGACGGCTTCAGGACACTATCTTCTTCCTCAGGGGAATCGAATGGTTGGTCATTCAGCCCAAGCACAGTCATAGATGGAGATCATATCATCAGTACGGGGATAGCAGGTACAATTGACTCCGAATATCTCACATCTTCAAGACCCATAAGAGCACTGTCTGTAACGGGGGATTACTCGGGAGCCACAATCACCTTCAAGGACGCAAACGGCGCTGTTATAGGGACTCCTGGGATAGCCGGGGGACTCGTGGAATTCCCATGGCTTCAACCAGGATATCGAGCTACCATCTCCCTATCTCCCGCTGGCAGTATCAATCAACTCAACATCTCTGCCAAATTCGCAGAACCAGCACGATCCCCCACAGTGGATCTGGGCTCAGATGGGACAAATGATTGGGCCTTCCCCATGGGCAGTAGCTATGGTAACCTCGGCTGGCAGTCTCTGATTGAAGGAGGCACCATGCAAAGAAGCGAGTCCATGTACCTCACTTCTTCGAATCCAGCAACAGTCTCAGTCCTCGTACCTTCTGGCACATCGTTAGATCCGAATGTAGATGCCACCTCTTGGGCGGCAGCCGGCTTCATGGCGATATCTCCAGTGGGCTCACAAACCTTAGACTCGCCTGTCATGGTATCCTTGGGATCGGCGTCCCAGTCCACACATAGTTCAGGAACAGGGGGCCCCTCAGTTATCCACTTCAATGGTGCTATGATATCTCAGATTAACTCTGTCCAACCAAGTATCGCAGATCCATCAACACAGAGGCAATGGAAGGAACTCGATTTCCAGATCTCATCAACATCATCACAGACTGTGGCTATCGCGACATTGGGGATATCGTACTATCTCCATGAGAATGTATCCGGTCTGCAGAACGTGGTTACAAGCGCCATAACAGCTGCCCAATCTAATTCCTCCAATACTGATATCAATGTATTAGTAAATGCATTAGAAGGCATGATTTCCATTGGCGGCGGTGCAGAATACGACTACATCACAACCAACTACCCATTTGACCCACCCAATACATTCGCACCCAGGGCCGAATCATATGGTCTTGTGACTGAGCACAGCCATCTCTTCGACAATAGCCTGATCTCATCGATAACTTTGACTGGAACCACAGAGGAAGGAGACAGCGCCACATATACCGCCTATGCGCCTGATTCTGACTGGTCCGCCTCTGGATCAGTATTATTTAGCCAAACTGGTTCAATACCCGGGCTCGCTCTTGTGGAATCTGAGTCGGCTCCAATGCTCGTAATGGACCAGGACGGAACCGAAAGAATACGGGTTAATTGGTCGATATCAGCCTCTTGGGGCCCAGACGACCTTTCATCGCTATCGTGGTCTTCCAGCGCCATCGATACGAATGGTGAGAATCGATGGTCAGCCGATGAATCCAGTGGTAACGGCGGTAGGTCTGCTTACGAGAATGATTTGGAAATTGACTCTTTCACAGTAGTAAACCATCTTGGTAACACGCTTTCCGACCAATTCTCTTCGATGTACCCATTCCCCGTCGACCCCGGAAATATGATCTCCATCGAAGGCAGTGTACGCTTCCAAGGCTCAGAGGAGTTGAGACCGGATTCAGGAGATTTCTCCCCAGCAGTCGATTTATCCGGCGTCATAATACCTCTGACTACACAGTCTAATGGAGCCTTCAGTGGAGACATTATGATCCCATCAGGGATGTCTTCAATCACACTGCAGCCGCTCCTCGAGGCAGTTGGACCAACCGCTGTATCCATCGTCAATGCAGAAGATGTGACCATCAACCCCCCCAGTATCGAGGCAGAAGTAGATTCCGCGCCTCCTGTGGCGGGCCCAATTCAGATACTAACGCCTCTCGGTTTCCAAAATGCGGCTGGAAAAATCGTCGACCCAGAGCTACCTCTCTCAGTGTACGTCACCGTGTCTGATGCCGATGCCAGGGCATCTGACGTCACCCTGAGGTATTGGCGTACTGCGATGGATGATGTAAATGCCGATGGTGTACCTGACCCAGAGGAGTACAGCTCAATGACGCTCCCCCTCTCAATAGGATTCCCCGGCGAAGAGCAGAAGAATTTCGAAGGAATCGATTTGACAGACGTGCCTTTCAACAGCCCTGTTTACCTGTACATCGAAGGTACTGATTGGTCTGGACGAACTTACCAGTCAGGCGGTACAGGGGGAGGGCCAGGGGCATCCGAAGCATGGGCGACGATGCTCGTCGCGGAGGATGTCGAAACTCAGATTCTGGCTTCAGGATACTCTCTTGATAGGAAATCAGGCTATCTTCTACCGGGGGTAGAGCATACGTTCACCATGTTAATAGACGAACCAAACGGAATTGCAACTCTCGATGGTATCGATCTGATGCTTTGTGATGACGGACCGACAGGACTCGGCAAAATGTTCTGGAATCCTGCTGAGCAGATCATGTCCACGCCCGAGGACTCCTACGTGCACCTCATAGATGCAAGCGCCACACCGCTGGAATCTGACTCGATTCTCTCTGTAGAGTTTGATTTCATCCTCGACTGGAACTACCCTTGGAATACAGGCGACTCAGACTGCAGCCCGAGAGTCAGAATAACAGACGATTTGCAGATGATCGCACAATCGCCACTTCTAACCACCCTTTCATGGGAACTGGACAACATGTTGGAAGCCGTCCCCACTCAGACGGAAGATCTAACCCTCCCAATCGGCGAGTCGGATGCGACTGGCATCTACCTCATGAAGGGCGACTCGTTCCGAGTCAACGGAACGCTGTTGCACGCAGGCTCGGGGACACCATTCACGTCAGATCTGGATGAAACCATGGTGGAAGTATCATTCGTTTATGGCTCCACGAGATTGAGCGAGGCCTCTTTGCTAGGCGAGGACGGCTCGTGGACAGTGGACCTCACTCTCCCCAATAGGCCACCGGTATACCCTGTGATGGATATCACAACAAATGTCGTGAATGCGCCAGGATCCGCCATCTCGTCCGAGAATACAGACACTTCAATCACCGTCGACTCTTCTGCGCCAACAATACTCTTCGACCAGACTGCCTATCCGGATAGTTCTTTATCGGTGGAGGAATCTGATCGCCTGAATAGGGTGAAGGTAACTCTCCAGATAAGCGATTCAGTTGGAATGCAGCAGGGAGATCTCGAAGTCGCATGGATATTCAAGCGAGGAAACGATCCACTTGGTGCCGAGGGAAGCGGTTTCCTCCCACTCATACTCGACCAGGAGCAATTCGACGTGTATCAAGGTGAACTGGACATGGGGTCGCTCGTGAATACGAAGCTAGTTGATGGGGACTACATACTATTCTGGGTGGTTTCAACAGACCGTGCAGGCAATGGGGTGAATGGTCTCGGGAGTGAAGACAACCCCAAGCGAGCCGATATCAGAATAATGGAATTCCTGCCGACTCTGACGAACACTGTATTCGAACCAACAGACAGACCCCTTCCCGGTGAGAGGGTCACGGTGAAGACATTCTGGTCCAATCCTGGAAAGCGTGGCGGTTCCATCGATGTCTCACTGTGGCAGAACAACGGCGGTGAATCATGGTCTCAATCACCGCCATCCGATTCTGTCGAATTATTCCTTGAGCCAGGCTCTACAAGCATAGTTATCGACATGATCTTCGAACCCAGCTTACCCGGCGTCCCAGTGTTGTATGTGATTGACGGAGGAGACTTCCAGAATCTTGCATATCCTGTTGAGGGAATGGTAGTTTCATCAGCCGATGTATCTAGTGTGAGCTCAGGTGACTCTACTCTGGCCTATACCCTTGTCGGAGGAATTGCAGTAATCACTGTCGGCATCGGCATAGCCATGGCAATGCGTGCAAGCGGAGGAAGAGACGACGACTATTACGATGAAGAGTACGAGGACGACGATGAAGAGTACGAGGACGACGATGAAGAGTACGAGGACGACGATTGAGTCTGGCCCCGCATTAACTCGAAACCCCCGAAAACGCCATACTGGACATTTCTGGCCTGTCTTGTTTATTAGCCAGAGTTGGTAAAATAGGTCTCGGAACGCTAGTCGTTTCGGATGGGATGCCGATGCAAGAAGTAGTTGAACTAAGGAAAGAGATTGAAGATCTTAGGGTGCTCGTACACACTTTATTGACAATAATAATGGAAGAGTCTGACGGTTCAGAACAGGCCATGAAACCCGCAGGCATGGATGGCATACCACGTGGCTATTCGATGTAATCAGTAATTCACCGGATCAGGGTCAACAACCCTCCAGAGGTACCATGTCGCCACTGTTCTGTAGGGGGACCAACCAGTTGAGATATCGAGTATCTCCTCGATCTCAAGATTCGAGCCTCCCGCATATGTCCTCTCAATGGCCCTGATTAACCCGATATCCCCTAGAGGTAGTATGTCCGGCTGACCTAATGCGAATATCATTACCATGTCAACAGTCCAAGGCCCCACTCCGCGGAGCTCCAGTAACCTGTTCCTTACATCCCCTGCATCCATCGAGAACCAATCAAGATCGCGAAGACAGTCCACCCATAACTTACTGAAATCTAGTATATACTCGGATTTACGCATCGAAAGGCCACATCCACGTAGATCTTGAATATCGCATAAAACAATGTTCCCGGGATTCACAGTGCCAAGAAGTCCCTCCATTTTACGCCAAACAGAGTCTGCAGCCTTCACCGATATCTGCTGCCCTACAATTGATTTGATCAGAGTATTGCCGACATTGCCATTCGGAGATAGGAATGGACGTAGATTTTCATCGATTACCTTAGATAAAATCGGATCATTAGACCGAAGATGATGCACCGCTTCCGTCCAGTAGTCTGGTTCGGACATATGCTTGCGAATGAGTGAGGAGGTTTGAATATGGGGGGATTAGACGCAGGAGTATGGATGCAACACGGGCTGCAATGGTTGGGGGCGTAGTATTCACCGTCATTTTGATCGGCGCCGTGTTGTGGGATGAGTTTGCACCACCTCCAGATCCGGACAATGCTCAGGAGATAGCAGACTTCTGTCTCGGCGATCATAGCAACATCGGAGTCCATTACCATCCGATATTGGAGATAGTCATCAATGAGCAGCAAGTCAGCATTCCTGCCAATACGGGCATCAATCACGACGGCTGCTCAATGAGGGGCGTGCACACACACGATTCAACAGGTAAGATTCATGTTGAAATGGACAAGAAATACAACGTTCCAATCGAGTCTTTCTTTATCATATGGGGCGAGACGTTTAATGAGAATCAGATACTGAACTATGTAGTCGATGAAGACCACGAGATTGTCGTGACACTTGATGGTAAAAGAGTGTATACTTACGAAGACACTGTCGTCGATGATCAAGAGGTTCTCAGGATTGAATACCGTGAGAAGTAATCATCCCTTGATGACGCCGAGCGGCCTAAGTCTTGCAACGGGCCTAGCCAGGCCAGCATCTTCAGTCAATCTGACTACATCATCCACATTTTTGTAGGCTTCGGGAGCCTCTTCAGAAATCAGAGACCTCGTTTTTGACCTTACTTCGATACCTTGCTCTTCAAGCCTCTTGATGAGTAGTTCCGAATCGATTGTTTTCCTGGCAGCAGTTCTCGACAATCTCCTTCCAGCACCGTGACAAGAAGAAGAGAACGCATCATTGCCACCGCTCTTAGGGCCTGCAAGAACCCAGGAAGCACGCCCCATATCTCCTGGCACAAGAACCGGTTGGCCCACATTCTCGAATTTACCGGCCATCTCCGGATGATCGCCCGAGAATGCCCTAGTAGCACCTTTCCTATGAACTGCACAGGTACAATTTTTCCCATGAATAACGTGATCCTCAATCTTAGCTATGTTATGACTTACATCGTAAGTCACCCCAATATCGGCATCACTTCCAACACCTTCTCGAAATGCCTCCCTCACTCTATGTGTCAGCGCAGAGCGATTTGCGAATGCAAAATTTCCAGCAGCTCTCATTGAGTCGATGTAGGCTTCCCCTTCTTTGCTGTATATCGGTGCGCAGGCAAGCTGTCTGTCGGATATGTCGAATCCCCAACGGTCAGATATCCATCTGCCCCCCCTTTCAACATAGTTGGATTCAATTTCCCTTACATGATCAGAACAGACTTGGTGTCCCAACCCCCTCGAACCAGAGTGTATCATGACCGTGACATCCCCCTCATATATGCCGAAAGCCTCAGCAGATTTCGTGTCAACAACTCTGTCAACAACTTGAATTTCTAGGAAGTGATTGCCAGATCCCAGAGTGCCAAGAGAGGCACCTCCTCTCGACCTTGCTCTGTCGCTTATTGCCCGTTCTTCAGTTTCCATCAATCCTCCAGATTCTATTCCTATCAAATCTTCCTGAAGGCCAAGTCCCATGTCGGCAGCAGACGCCGCACCTCCAGACAATATCGAATCCAGAGCGGCTGAATTGAGACGAACACCCCCTTTGGACGATGCGCCCGCTGGAACACGCTTAGAAAGCAAATCGATCAAGCTACTGATGTCAGTATCACTTTGAGAAATTCCCGTCGAAAGTAACCTTACGCCACAATTGATGTCGAAACCAACACCACCTGGCGAAATGCCTCCTCCCTGCTCGCCATATTCGGTCGAAGTAGCAACTACCCCCCCGATAGGAAAGCCGTACCCGTAATGCCAGTCGGCCATGGCCCAAGCTTCTCCAACTATGCCCGGAATTTCTGCAGTGTTGACGAGTTGCTGTGGCGAACGATCATCAATCCCTTCCCCCAGCATTTCCGGTTCTGCGACCATCATGGCGTCTGCAAGCATACGTCCGTGCTGGCGTATCCTGACTCTACCGGGCCCTGCTGATTCGACATGGTCGCGCCAGCCTTTTGCCATGTTCGTTCGTCAACGACGTACTCAAGAATACTCGCATCGATGGGATATGTTGCACAAGGAGTTTAGGGGTCCACGCTGGGAATCACTAAGTCCTCATGCCCCAACCAACGGTCATGGTCGGGTTCGAATTGTCGGAAGAGCAAGAGATGCTTCGAGAACTTGCTCGCGATTTTGCCAGAGATAATGTCAGACCTTATGCAGAGAAATGGGATCTAGAAGGGGAATTCCCTCTGAATACTATAACTGAGGCACATTCTCTCGGACTTACAAACCTGCATATCCCCGAAGAGTATGGCGGAGCAGGGATGGGGATCCTAGAGGAAGCCATAGTTTCAGAAGAAATGTCGTGGGGGGACCCAGGATTCGGAACCGCCCAGTATTCCAATGGCCTAACCGCCGCCCCGATCATCACAGGAGGTACAGAGGAACAGAAGCATAAGTACCTCGGCATGCTTACAAAAGAGCCTCTAATTGCAGCATATTGCGTAACTGAGCCGGATGCAGGAAGCGACGTTTCGGGAATCAAAACCACCGCTGTACTTGAGGGCGATCATTACATTCTCAACGGGAGTAAGATGTGGATCACTGGCGCGGGATATGCAGAGTGGTTCTTCGTCTTGGCATACACTGACCGATCCAAGGGATATCGCGGCATGAGTGCCTTCATAGTCGAGTCAAAATGGGACGGCGTTGAATTAGGTAACAAAGAGAAAAACATGGGCCAAAGAGCATCGGACACTCGGGGAATTACATTCACTGACGTCAGAGTACCCATCGAGAATTTGGTGGGCGGTGTAGAGGGGCAAGGCTGGATGAATGCGATGAAGGCCTTCGATTACTCAAGACCGGTAGTAGCCGCTCAGGCAGTTGGAACGTCAAGGGCAGCATATGAACACGCTTTGCAGTACGCAAGTGAGCGAGAATCATTTGGTAAGAAGTTGCATGAACACCAGGCTATCCAATTCATGCTCGCAGATATGAAGACAAAGATCGAGGCCAGTCGCCTACTCTGCTGGAAGTCTGCATGGGAGGCAGACCATGGAATCAGAAACACTGAGAGTGCCGCACACGCCAAGCGATTTGCAGCAGACTCTTGCATGGAAATAACCACTGATGCAGTGCAGGTTTTCGGCGGATACGGTTATTCTGAGGAATATCCTGTTGCAAGACTTATGCGAGGTGCAAAGGTCTTACAGATATACGAAGGAAGCAGCCAAGTCCAGAGGATGATTATCGGAAGAGAGATGCTAAGGCACACTCGCACCCCCTGAATTACGCAACGCTTTGAAGTGCGATGCTGGGCACGCATTTGTCATGGCATTCGGCGAGATCGACATACCGTTCTGGCAGGAAGCCGGATTTCGACTCGCAATTTGCGAAGTAACCGGCTCTCGCTTCAGGACCAGAGACCCTCAAAGAAAAACATGCGGGGACACGCACCTCGATCCTTACACCTTCATCGGAACCCCCATCATATCTGGATACGAAGAGCGAGGCAGTGCACTCAAAGAAGAGATGAGAGAAGCATTTCTTGATTTCTATGAGAAAAAAGGACACGCTCGTCTGGAGCCATATCCCGTCATTGCACGATGGAGAGATGACATACATCTCACCATCGCTAGCATCGCAGATTTCCAGCCGCACGTAACTTCAGGTAGAACCCCTCCGCCCGAAAATCCTCTCACTATAAGCCAGCCATGCATACGCCTCACTGACGTAGCTGCAGTAGGTCGCAGTGGACGCCATCTTACGACTTTCGAAATGATGGCCCATCATGCTTTCAATCGCGACTCAACAGGAGAGTATCACTATTGGATTGATAATTGCGTCCGATTATGTGACGAACTGCTGGTTGAAACATTCGGCATAGACCCGGCAGAAATCACTTATGTTGAGAATCCATGGTCTGGCGGCGGCAATGCCGGCGCTGCACTTGAGGTGATAGTCGGAGGCCTCGAACTTGCTACGCTTGTCTTCATGGATCTAGAGGAGCATCAGGACGGGGAAATCGAAATCAAAGGGTTGAGATATCGTCAAATGGATCAGAAGATCATCGATACGGGATACGGACTCGAGCGTTTCTGTTGGGCTGCTGCCGGTACTCCGACAATCTATGAAGCCGTATACCCGGAATCGGTTCAATTTCTCAGGAATTTAGCCAAATTCGACGATATGGTCGAATCGTTGGAGATACCTCTGGATATAGACGCACTGTTGGGCGAACTGTCTCGACTAGCAGGAATTCTGAATATCGATGTCGGAACCGATGCAGATGCATTATATTCATCTTTAGCAGATAGGATTTCTCAAAACGAGGCACCTATTTCCGTGTCTCAATTGAAATCGATAACCGAACCTCTTGCATTGATATATGCAATTCCAGACCATCTACAGGCACTCTGTTCAATGCTCGGTGACGGACTCGTCCCAAGTAATTCAAAGGCCGGATATCTGGCTAGAATGCTAGCTCGAAGGGTTTGCAGGATGAAAGATGAACTAGGAGTCAACATCAAACTTGCCGACCTCGGAAACCAGCATCTTGATCTGAATATGGCGAATAGAAAAGACATCGATAGAAACGGTATCATTGACATGCTCAATTCCGAGGAGAGAAAGTACAATGCAATGTTGGAAAGAGGTAGGTCCGCAGTCGCAACAGCACTGAAAGATACCCCTCCTAACTCTAGCACAATCGATGATGAGATTCTCTACAGGCTTGCTGAGGAGAGAGGGATACAACCAGACATGACTTTAGCCATCGCTCGTGATTTAGGCTGGAAAACACTCGAGATCAGAGTCGGTTTCGCTGCCGATATGGCTGCAAGGAACGCACAGAGAACCAAAGAAGCAGCCTTGAAGTCAGAGCCTTCCTCTCTGACATCGACATACCCCCCCACGATACGCCTGTTCGATGAGGACTCCAGCATATCCGATTTTGATGCACAGGTTATCGACTGCTTGGAAATGGAATCTGTAGATGAACAAGGCATTTCAAGAACTTCATGGATATTGATTCTGAATCGCTCAGCCTTTTATCCTGAGAGCGGCGGACAACTCGGCGACCGAGGGACCATAGGGCCCGCTACAATATACGACGTCAGGATCGAGAACGGAGTAATACTACACTATGCAGATCGACCAATTAATTCCGGTCGCGTTTCGGGATCAGTAGACGGGGAAAGAAGGCTCCAGATATCCCAGCATCATAGTTCTGTACATGTTGTCGGAGGATCGGCACGTCAGATATTGGGTCCCCACGTGTGGCAGGCTGGATCATTCAAGAATGAGTCTCTTGCTAGATTAGATGTAACTCACTATGGTAGACTTTCGAGAACTCAATTAGACCAGATAGAAGACCATGCTAATGAAATCGTAACTCAGAATAGGAATATCGAAATCACAGTAATCCCTCGGGCAGAAGCAGATTCAACTCATGGCTTCTCGATATATCAGGGAGGCCCTCCAAAGCACGATATGATCAGATTAGTCAATATCGAAGGGCACGACCTGCAGGCATGCGGCGGCACGCATGTCAGTAAAACCTCCGAGATTGGCGAGATTCGAATCGTTCGCTCCAGTCAAGTCCAAGACGGGGTAGAGCGTCTGGTGGTCATGGCGGGAGAGGCTGCTAGGGAGCATGCCCGCATCCAATCCAAACTTCTCAGCGAATCCGCAGATATTCTCGGTGTACAGCCGCATGACCTCCCCCAGGCAGTTGATCGCTTCTTCAACGAGTGGAAAGATCAAAGAAAAACAATTGAACAACTCAGAGGGGAAATCGCTCGCATAAGGGCAGGGGGAGAATCCTCCGCCATCACAAAAGATGGGATTCGATACGTGATTATGGAGATGGACGGCGAAGTTAAGGAATTAATGGGCACGCTCGGAGAATTAACCAGGGACCCGAGTAAGCCCACAGTCGCGGTCCTCGCAAGTAGAGAGGGCGGTGGTAGGCTGGTAGTTGCAATTACAGAGGACTCAATAGCTTCAGAAAAACATGACGCCTCCAAAATCATTCAGGCTATTTCCCCTGCAATCAGCGGTAGCGGAGGGGGAAGGCCAACCATGGCCCAGGCAGGGGGAACCGACCCTAGTGGTATCGATAATGCACTCAAAATGGCGAGATCCGAATTAGACATCTAAAGTCGGCGCCTTCATGTGCCCCGTCGCAATCCAGAAGCATGGCCGGGATCATGCCAACGAGAAGGGCCGCCGCCATAGAATACGCTATTCGAGACGTTGTAGTGCCTGCTCTGGAACTCGAGAAAATGGGCCATGAAATCATCAAGATGAACATAGGCGATCCTTTGGCGTACCCCGGTCTGCCCACTCCCAGGCACATGATTGAAGCGTTCAAACAGGCCCTTGATCGACAAGACAACGGCTATGGCCCATCATACGGGATTCCTGCTCTGAGGGAAGCGATAGCAGCCGATGAGAGATCAAAAGGATGGGCATGCCAGACTCACGATGTCTACGTCACCCATGGTGTGACGGAAGCACTGCAGATCCTTTTCGCAGCTTTTCTTAACAGGGGCGATTCTATTCTCGCCCCAGGGCCCCATTACCCTCCATATCTTGCATACCCCCAAATGTACGGTGCTGAGACTGTCGAATATGCGCTTGACCCAGAAAACGGTTGGGCAATCGACGTAGAAGATATACGATCTAAGATGCATGAGAATGTTCGATTTATCGTTTTGATTAATCCCAACAATCCAACAGGGAATGTGGCCACTGCTTCCGAAATACTCGAGATTCTTGATATCGCTAGAGAGTGGCCCGGCTGTACAGTCATCGCTGATGAGATATACGACGGATTGGATTTTTCAGGATCGCAGAAATCTGTCGCTTCACTTTCTGATGACGTTCCAGTCATCACATTGAACGGCGTATCAAAAGTTCATTTCGCACCCGGATGGAGAATCGGCTACATGGCATTTCACGATCCAACACATGTCCTCGATGAAGCACGAGATGGAGTAGAGAGGTTGCTCAGGAGCCGACTTTGCGCTTCTACTCCCGCTCAACATGGATATCTCGCAGCTCTTCGAGGAGACAGGGGATGGTTGGATGAGAGGCTAGAATCTATCAGAAGTAGAGTAGACCTATGCATGGACAGAATTGAATCGATTGAAGGCCTGTCATGTAATCGGCCCGGTGGCGCATTTTATCTATTCCCGAGGATAACCGACCAAGAAAAATTTCCATCTGATAAGGAGTTTGTATTGAACCTTCTACACGAGGAACACGTGCTACTGGTCCATGGTTCAGGATTTTCTCCAGTCCATGGTTCCGGACATTTCAGACTTGTAGCTCTCCCTCCTGAAGATGTGCTAAATGACGCATTCGACAGAATCGACCGGTTCATGAGGGCCCGCCCATGAACTTTCTTCGAAGATTGTTAGGCACGAATGTTCCGAACCCCATGGAACGTTTGAGGACTACAGAATCAGGATCAATAATTGACACATTCAGGTCAAATTCCCCTATCTGGCTAGTAAAGTCTGACACCATGACATCAATCGCTAATGGGATGTCCGAGAGGCTCGGACCAGACGTGTTGCGAACACTGCGTTACGCGGCAAGAGATGACTGGGCGATGATGCTCAGCGAGTCAAACATTACTTGGAAAGGCAACGATCCATCCTCGTGGAGAGAATTCGATCGACTCTGGAAAGGCGATGGCCACTTGCACGCCTCGATGATAACGGATAGCGAAGTTACTCGATATGTGGTTGAATCCACGTCTCTCGCGTCGCTCGCCGCAGGCTCATTTTCCGCAGCACTTGAACACGCTTTACGGAACAATATCAGGGTTGGGGTAGAATCCCAGAACGAAGGAGCCGCATTTCTCAGCGTGGAGATGTTGGAACAGTCCGAACTCCATTCACACCTTCTTAATCGAAGAAATCCATCCAACGAAAGAATGCTCGACAATATGCTTGAGATAGACGGAATCGAGATAGATGATGAGGGAGGATTGACGCTATTTAACGCTCCTTTGTCCATAGTTCCATTGAGGCTATTCACCTTCTGGGAAAGTTCCTCATCACATTTGCTCCCTATAGGTGGTGAAGAGTCATCAAAAGAATGGTCAGAACACTTGGGCAACTCAGTAGCAGAGGCATTCATTGATTCAGGCGAGATGATAATGATCGAAGATGAGGGGTCATGGATGGAAGTGGGAAAAAATCAAATTTCAAAATGGGGGCTTGGAATTCTAGACTCTGCTTCTATTCTGGAAAATACACTCAGAATAAGACTCAGATCAGATGCACAGTACTGCATACCAAGAGGCATCCTGGCTGCCTGTTTACAACGAGCAACGGCTAAGAAAATCACTCCAAAAGAATCTAGATCTGACTCAGGATTTGAGCTTCTTTTTGATTTGAATGGATGAAAACCCCACGCTCCTCTACGCCTAACGGTTATATCCGGGGCACAGCGGAATGCAGGTAGCCTTGTCGGGGGGCGAGCCGCAATGAAACTCAATCATAACCAGTATGCAATCGCTGCAATCGTTGCAACGCTGTGTTTAGCAGGCCTGTATACCGTAGTCGACGCGATGCTCAGTACAAGTCAGAGTATCGGATATTACGAGCCGGCTGCAGACGATATTTTCCTCGATGAATCCGAGACTCAAATCTCTGGTCAAGATTTCGACTATGACGGTATACCCGATAGAATGGAGCAAACATTGTACGGTACGAACTGGCAACTCGCTGATACTGATGGGGATGGCCTATCCGATGGATGGGAGATCGACAATGGGCTAGACCCCTTGGATAGTGGCGAGGCTCAGATTACGGACATAGATTTCAGTAATCCAGATGCAGGTTCAGATGGAGGCGATCAGAATGAGACGTTCCCCGATCCAGACAATGGTCCCAATGGAGATCCTGATCGGGACGGCCTAACCAACATAGAAGAAGCAGAGATAGGAACAAATCCAAGTGTAAAAGATACAGATGGAGACGGACTAAACGATCGCTGGGAGTCTCTCTACACACTAGAGGTGACAGCTGCCGGATCCGAGCCATTTTTCCTGCTCGACCCCCTCAATCCAAACTGGGATTGTCCTCTCCTCACACCCACCAAGCAAGCTGAAATCCAACAGCAGATAGGTCTTGCTGACTGGCAAGATCTTGCAATTGGACCATTCGGGGAGCATTCTTGCGACGCAGTTCTTGATCTCGAACCATCAGGAGGGGACACGCTACCCAATTACATTGAAGAATTGTACTCTACAAACCCGCTTTCTGATGATAGTGATGGGGATCTTATTCCTGACAAGGTAGAGGTTGCTTACGGGATACAGTATCTAGATGTCCACTGTGGGAGATTCACTTTCTCTTCAATAGTAAAGGATGCCCCCTATACATCCATGATGAGCGAATCCGGCGATAGAGACTGGTTCTCTCAAGATATGGATGGCGACGGGAAGTTCAACGGACCAGGCGATTGGGATACAGACGGAGATGGGATGCCGGATGGATTCGAGTACTGTTATGACGATACTCTGGATCTTCTTTCGCCGACTGATGCATACGGCGATCCTGATGGAGACAGTCTAAACAATCTTCAGGAGTACGAGGTTGCTTACACATGGGGGCCTACTAATTTCACTAATCCTTCATCAAATGATACTGATGGGGACATGATGCCCGACGGCTGGGAGCATCTCAATGGGATAAACCCGAGAGATGGGATGAACGCCCTGTATGACCCTGATATGGACGGATTCGATGCCGATGGAGACGGTTCTGTCTTCTACTCCGAACTTGTCGGTGTTTCAACTGTGCAGAGTGTCTCTGTCGAACTGGGCGATTTCGTCCAGAAGAATCAGACCCTGATTTGGATTAGGACAGTTCAGGATCTCGCGTATATCAACGTCCCAATCAAAGCACATCAAGATGGCTACGTGTATGGGATACACATCGAGGTGGGCGATGAAGTCGAGCGTCGTAGTCAATCCCTCATGACCATTGTTGAGGGTTATGAGCGACTAACAAATTTAGATGAATACCAGGCGAGGGATCTGAATAAAGATGGCATAGTCGATGGTCGATCGACAAATCCAATGAATCCAGATACTGATGGAGACGGCCTGATCGATGGCATAGAAGTCATAGGATGGACTATCCGAATTGTCGATGGAACAGCACGCGATATCAAGGTCAGAAGCGATCCAGGGGTATTCGACTCCGACTCCGACGGGCTATCCGATTCGATGGAGTACTACACCACATATACCAATGCAACTGACAGAGATACCGACAGCGATGGTATCGAAGACTTCACAGAAGCAATGGACGGATTCCAATGGAACGGTTCAGTGTATTTCACCAATGCTTCAAGAATCGATACAGACAACGATGGTTTGGATGATAGAGAGGAGGTTATAGCAGGACAAGATCAGTATGTCACAAATGCATCAGATGTCGATAGTGACGATGATGAATTGAAGGATGGATATGAGGTTCTCAACATACCCCGCCCATGGCAGACCGCGACAAATCCATTGGACCCTGATACGGATGGGGATTTACAGCCAGACGGTTGGGAAATGCAAATTACATCTGTTGAGGATGATACCACTAGTCACAGCCTGTGGATAGCACCTGATAATTGGCTCCCCCCTGGATGCCAGTCAATGCTTGAATGTGGGCGAGCCCCAGGGGGCTGGATATGGGACAACTACCTACAGGGTTTCTCTTCTTCCGGCGATCCTGATGGCGACGGCATACTCAATCCGACTTACACATTTTCAGAGTTAAATTTGACAGGATTCACTATCCCAGAGAATGGCAGATGGGCACTAGATCCAAGCTTTGGTAGCCTTCCAGACTCTTCGTTCGATGCCGATAACGATTCGCTACCTAATCTCATGGAGATACCTTCGAGATGGGACACAAATCCAGTACGCGTCGATACAGACGGCGACTTGCTACCGGATGGCTGGGAAGTTATGCACAACGAGTTTGCAGTGACATATGGAAATATCACGTTATCAGTAACTGAGCGCGGGCCACTTGATCCGAAGATGATAGATTCGGATGGTGATGGTGTGGACGATGGTTCGGAAGACCTCGATTCTGATGGATTGAATGTGCTACATTTGATGAATAAGTACTGCCCAGGTTGGAATGATCCTCAGAATTCAGCATGTCATATTGATCCTGGTACGTCCTCCGGATCAGTATTCTATGACGATCTTGGGAATTACACTAACTACGAAGAGTTCCAGAATGGAACTCACCCTATCCTGAATGATACAGATGGGGACTTGTGGCTCGATGGTAGCGAGGTGTATCATCAGGATCAAGACGGCGACTCGATGTGGAGTGGCTGGGAGTATTTCTTCGGACTCGACCCCCATGATCCTTCTGATGCTAGTATCGATAGCGATGCAGACGGATACACGAATAAATGCGAGAATAAGTACAATACAAATCCGCTCAATCCGCTCTCATTCCCCGGACAAGGTCAACTTTGCAATCAGTTCGACTGACCCACTAGTTCTTCCCGAATGAGATACTCCGAGGGGCATGGCCTCTTGGAGCATTCTTCCGACCACTGCGGATGTTGGCTTCCTCGCAGAGGGCGAAAATATCGCTGAACTGTTCAAAATATCTTCCCAGGCTCTTCTGTCAATAAGATACGGATTCGCCCCGGAGACCCCGATACCTTGGAAGGAAGGCGAGCAAATCTCATTTTCAATTTCTAGATCGGACAGGGACGATCGTGATTTAGTATCATGGCTCGAGGAAGTAAACTGGTTATCCGAGTCTGAGTCATCAATGATGCGCATTACTGATGTATCCATCAGCGACGCTCAAATATCTTCCAAGGCAGTAAGATTTGAGGTTGATGAAGCTGAACCCCTAATCGAGATTAAAGCAGTCACGCACCATGAGTTAGAAATAGGTACCCGAGAGTCTGAAGATGGTTCAATTACCGGGCTGTGGGCCAGAATCATTCTTGACGTTTAGTCAACCGTCGATTTCCAATCCCCTGTATATCTCATTCGTCGTTTGAGTTACTCTGATGAATGTGGTGCATTTTGGCAAATCTTTGATTCTCCTGGCACCCACATAAGAACAACTCGATCTAACGCCCCCTAGTATCGATTGGACTGTGGTTGAGAGCGACCCTCTGTATGGAACCCTCACAGCCTTGCCTTCAGGCGCTCTGTGATCTGCAATCTCTCCATAGTGATGCTCCATTGCAGTTGAAGAAGACATGCCGTGAAACGACTTGAAGAGACGGCCGTCTTCAGATTCCACTATCTCGCCACCAGATTCGTCATGACCTGCGAACATCCCTCCTAGCATAACAAAGTCGGCACCCGCCGCGAAAGCCTTGGCAATGTCGCCCGGAGAGTTGCACCCCCCATCGGCCATCACATGCCCCCCGAGTCCATGTGCAGCATCTGCACATTCGGAAATAGCCGAGAGTTGCGGATAACCCACTCCAGCAACTTTCCTGGTCGTGCAAACCGATCCCGGCCCTATACCAACTTTCACAACATCTGCACCGGCTAGAATTAGAGCCTCAGTCATCTCATTCGTGGCAACGTTCCCTGCGATAATTATCTTATCAGGAAAATCCGACCTCACTCTTTTCACAAACTCAAGAAAAACTTCCCGATATCCATTGGCGACGTCTATGCATATCATCGATAATTCGTTGTTAGTTGCTAATTTCCTCTTCAGGAGCTGGAATGAATCCTCAGTGGATCCACAAGTCACTGCGACGTATCTAGCATCCACACCGTCCGCCCATGCTCTCTCAAGATCCTTTACAGAGTAGAATTTCTGTAGACAGGTCATCATATTGTGACTTTGGAGAACTTTGGCAACATCGAAGACCCCAGTAGTATCCATGTTAGCTGCAGACACGGGCACTCCTTCCCATGTTCTACTCGTGTGCCTGAAAGAGAACTCCCTCTCCAGCGTTACATCCGATCTTGAAACCAACGTGCTTCTCTTAGGCCTAATCATTACATCGTCAAATGCCAGCTTTACTTCGCTCTCTATTCTCATCCAGACCTTACTAATCGAACGAAGCACTACTTTTGAGTTTGTTGACTGGAAATAAGTCTGTTAATTATCCTGAAAAGACAATCTAGATGCCTAATTTTTTCGGTGTTCCTGGGCACACCCGCTTTACTTGAAAACTAGGTTTTTAGCCCCTTTAGGGCATTTCATACCCTCTCCAGTTATATACTCTTCAATTTGAAAGACATCCACTCGTAATGCGAGGAGATGAATAAAATGGAAATGGATATGAATGCAATGAAAGCAGAAATCGGCGGTGCCTTTGCGGTATCGTGGGCAATTGGCTTTGGAGGTGGACTAGAATGGGCAGTCGCATTGGCTGTTGTTTGGATGGCCTTCGCCGGAGCGCATGTTTTGCCTGTGGTAACCTGGTGCAACATGATGACTGGGGACCTCAGCGACGTTGAGGGTAACTGGATGGCAAATGGTATGCGCCTAGTAGCACAGATGATCGGTGCTTTGCTAGCTATACTGCTCGCAACAGAGTTCGGTGGAATTGAGACCGGATGGGAAGCAACGGATATGTGGTTGCCAGACATAGCAGACAACCTTTGGGGTGTACTTGCCATGGTAGCTGCAGGCGCAGTTTGGTGGCAGGTTCACACCAGGTGCGATAGTGCTTGGGCAAGTGCATTTGGTCTGATGATCGTTGGCGGTGCAATGATGCTAGACGGCGGTAACGAGATGGCAGCGTCCCTCGCAAGTATGGGCGATGGCATCGTGGACACGCTCGTCAACTGGATCTTCGATGGCCTATTCGTCGGTGTTGGTGCCCTTGTAGGCGTCAAGATCGACGAAATGCTCTGATTAGTCAGAGCACCCATGACATACGTAAGCAGGCTGGGGGGGGAAACTCCCCAGCCTGTCAATCAATATCACTAGCTCAGAAGATGCTTCTACGAGTCATTCAGAGTCACGGTCGTAAGGCTCTATGTTCTGCCATTCGGAGGAGTCCGAGCGTGCTACGATGGCATGCACCCAGTCGTCCTCTGAG
>MDTD01130694.1_pt1 | contig 22468 bp, 21 predicted proteins | sample 811221 | NCBI WGS metagenome assembly MDTD01 (sample SAMN05326646, study PRJNA326480) | marine metagenome | isolation source: seawater | place: Pacific Ocean: South West | collected 2011 | reverse complement strand
TACTTTTGTAAACAATACCATTAAGAATTGTAAAGTTAAACCTAAAAATCCACAATTTTACATTTTTGAGTATATTTACTTACATGATTTATAAATTTGTATTCATTAAAAGCCAAGATGCAGTATTTAAGTAAATAAAAACTCCAGCAATATCTGTTGCAGTTGTAATAAAGGGAGAGGACATTAAGGCAGGATCTAAACCCATCCTATCAAAAAGCAAAGGAAGCAAAGCACCAGCTGTTGCTGCAAGGGTAGTTATAGAAATCAGACTTATACCAACTACAAAGCCAACAAGAGGACCTTCACCCTGCCACCAAGCAAATGGGATTACGACTATCAACATCAAAATACCGAGCAAGGCCCCTGTAAATAATTCTTTTAATATTGCCTTAGATGCACCAAGAGAATTAATTTTTTGAGTACTTAGGCCTCTTATTACAACAGTAGAGCTTTGCGCTCCAACATTACCTCCAGTTCCAATTAATAAAGGTATAAATGCTGTTAAGATAACTAACTCTTCAAGAATTTCATCATTCATTGCTATTACTTGCGTCGTAATTCCATTTGCTAATACAAGAATTAAAAGCCAAACTATCCTTCTCCTTGCAATTGTAAATAAACCACTCTGAAAGTAATCATCCTCATCTCCAGCTTGCACAGCTCCAGCCGCATAAATATCACGAGTAGCTTCTTGTTCAATTACGTCAATAAGATCATCAACAGTAACTATTCCAACCAACCTATTCTCCCTATCAACGACTGGCAGTGCTAAAAAATCGTACCTTTGTATAGCGCGTGCAACTTCCTCTTGATTTGTATTAGTTGTAATATTCACTACTTCTCTTGTCATGACCTCCCCAATACGTTTATTAGGCTCAGCAGTCACTAAATCTCTTAATGACAAAATGCCTGTAAGATGTCTTTCCTTATCAGTGACGTACAAACTGTAAATGGTTTCAGTAAAGGGAGCTTTCTTTCGTATTAAATTTAATGCTTCTTCAGCTGTTTGCATTTCTTTTAGATCAATATATTCAGTAGTCATCAATCTACCTGCAGTCTCTGGTTCATAGCCAAGCAACTCAGCCGTAACTTTTCTTTCGCCAGGGCTTAAAGCAGATAAAAATTTCCTTACGACTTTAGCAGGGAGTTCATCAAATAGTTGAACTCGATCATCAGGAGACATCTTTTCCACTATTTCTAATACTTCACCTGACCTCAACCTATCCAAAAGTGTTTGTTGAACTGTCGGTTCTAAATATTCATAAACTTCTATCGCCTCATTTTTCTTTAATAAGCGAAAAGCAAGGGCCTGCAAGATCTGAGGTAAATTACCTATAGCTTCAGCAATATCAACTGGTTGAGAGGGCTCTAAGATAAGTTTTGCCATATCATAGTTACCTGCAATCAAAAGTTCCTCAAGCTGAGTTGCAATTTTTTCACTAGGTTTGATTTCAGAAGATAAAGAAGAATAGCTTATATAATTCTCATTATTATTGCTCATAATCAAAATTCTTCATTAATTATTTAATCTCATATTAACCATAGTCATTTAGTAATATCTTTAAAGAAGTTTTTATTACATAATTAGAAATTATGATTTTTATTAATCTGTATCTACTTTAAAAAATTAATAAAGACTCATCATCTTTTCAGGATTTTTTGAAAAAATACAAAAATAATTCAAAAAAATTTACTTTTATCTTAATTTATAATTGTATCCATCCTCTTGATGGCAAAGAAAAATTGTCCACAAAAATATTTCTTGCGATTTTTACTCTAACCCATTTATTTTTATCTGAGTTTGCCCAAAGCTGCAGAATTGATAAGGAGGTGCCAGGCTCAATAGTTAATATTTTATTAGAATCTCTAAATGGCATACAATATACATAACATTTAGAGTTTATAACTATCTCTTTTTTATTCCAAAGATTATCATTTAAATTTCGTTGGATTCCTCCTCCAGGCAAATATATAGGAGCAAACAAAGCAAAACTAATTAAGCAAATATTTTTTAAGTAACTATTAATCATATATCTAACGCAGCCATATCTAAATCAAGACTATGGGTTTCAATAAATTCCCTTCTTGGAGCTACTTTATCACCCATTAGAATATTAAATATTCTGTCAGCTTCAAGTGCATCCTCTATTTCAACCCTTTTCATCGTTCTTGTCTTAGGATTCATTGTCGTATCCCATAATTGTTTCGGCATCATTTCACCTAAACCTTTAAACCTCTGAATATTATAATTTGCCTTTTCTCCATACTCTTCAATCGTATATTTTAATTCTCCCTCGTTATAACAATATTTATGATTTTTTCCTCTTTCGACTTTGTAAAGTGGAGGGCAAGCGATATAAATATGACCTTTTTCAACTAATTCTTTTTGATATCTATAAAAGAAAGTTAATAGCAAAGTTCTTATATGAGCTCCATCTACATCTGCATCAGTCATTATTACTACTCTATGGTAACGAAGAGATTTGATATCAAATTCTTCTCCTTTAATACCTAAACCCAATGCCGTAATTAACGATTGAATTTCTGTGTTTTTATAGATTTTTGTATCATCAGTTTTTTCAATATTCAGAATTTTACCTCTTAATGGCAAAATAGCTTGAAATCTGCGATCTCTCCCTTGTTTTGCAGAGCCTCCGGCAGAATCACCCTCTACTATATATATTTCCGATTCGGAGGGATCTCTGGAACTACAATCTGCCAATTTCCCAGGAAGTGTAGAACTTTCGAGAACACTTTTCCTTCTAACCAACTCTCTTGCTCTTCTAGCAGCTTCTGCTGCGTTAAAAGATTGTATTGCTTTTTCTAAAATTAGATCTAGAATCGATGGATTAAATTCCATATACTTTGATAATGCTTCCCCAATCAGAGAATCGACAATACCTCTAACTTCTGTATTTCCTAACTTCGTTTTTGTTTGACCTTCAAATTCTGGATCAGGCACTTTTACCGATAAAACGACTGTCAAGCCTTCCCTGATGTTTTCGCCCGCTAAATTCTTATCTCCATCTTTTCTTTTTGATCTTTTTTTTGCAAAATTATTAAATGTTCTTGTAAGCACTGTCTTTAATCCTTCAATATGTGTTCCTCCATCTATTGTTCTAATATTGTTAGCAAAGCCCAAAATATTATCAGAGTAAACATCAGAACACCATTGCAGTGCCGCTTCAACGTAAACATTATCTTTTTGGGAATCAACATATATGATTTCAGGATGAATAGATTCTTTTTCAGAATTCATATATGCAACATATTCTTTGATCCCTCCCTGATATAAATAGACTTCTTCTTTAAACTCCTCATTTTTATATTTAATTCGCTCATCTCTAAAAATAATTTTCACACCACCATTTAAGTAGGCAAGCTCTCTCAATCTTGACGATAATATTGAATATTCAAATTCAATCCCGCCAGTAAAAATAACAGGATCAGGCTTGAAGTGTATAGTTGTTCCAGTTTTTTTAACTTTCATATTTTGCTTCTTGGAAACCAAATTACCCTTTGAAATGCCCTGCTCAAATCTTTGAGTAAATTCACTACCATCCCTATAAACTATTACTTCAACCCATTCACTAAGAGCATTTACAACAGATATACCTACACCATGCAAACCACCAGAGACCTTATAACCCCCGCTACCAAATTTCCCCCCTGCATGAAGAACTGTCATAACAGTTTCTAATGCACTTTTACCAGTTTGAGGATGAATATCAGTTGGAATTCCTCTTCCATTATCTGAGATTGACGCTGAACCATCTTGGTAGAGAACGATTTCTATATGATCGCAATGTCCAGCAAGAGCTTCATCCACAGAATTATCTACAACTTCATACACCAAATGATGCAAGCCACGGGGACCTGTTGAGCCTATATACATTCCAGGACGCTTCCTTACAGGTTCTAATCCCTCTAACACCTGGATTTGTTCTGCACCGTATTCGTTTGAGACTTTATTAGGGCTTTTTTCCTTACTCATCTAAAATAAATTAATAAATTAAGTCTTTCAAACAATTTTATTTGAAAGGGATCGATTTAAACTTAACATTGGTATTAATGAAAGGCTTTAAATAAATGCATTTTTTAATCTCTTGATTAAAAAATCCTGAGAAATTTCTTTTAAAATTTTTAATAATGCTTTCTTCAGACCCTTTGGTAATAGCTTTAATAGGACCAACAGCCAGTGGAAAAACCGATTTAGCAATTGAATTAGCAAAATATTTAAAAACTAACATTCATAATGTTGATTCAAGACAAATGTATATTGGAATGGATATTGGAACAGCCAAGCCAACAAAAAAACAACAAAATGAAATCAAGCATTTTTTGATTGATATTGAAAAGCCAACAAAAAAAATAAATGTCAAGAATTTTCAAAAAATAGCTACTGAATCTATCAATAATCAGATAAATAATGGGAGATATCCAATACTTGCAGGAGGTAGTGGTCTTTACATGAATGCAGTTATTAAAGGGTTTATCACCCCTCAGGTGCCGCCACAAGAACAACTGAGAAAACAATTTGAAAATCTAGGGCAACCAGAATGTTGGTTTTTACTACAATCCTGTGATCCAGAAATCACAAAAAAAATCAATAGAGAAGATAGAGTAAGAACAATTAGAGCCTTGGAAGTCTTTTACTCTACATATCAACCAATTTCATCTCAACAATCCCAAAAACCACCACCATGGAATATTATTGAACTCGGACTAGATAGAGAAGATCTCAAAGAGCGTATCCAAAATAGAACAAAAAGAATGTTTAATAATGGCATTATTGAAGAAACAGAAAATATTATGAATAAATATGGAGCAGATTTACCTTTGCTTAATACTATTGGATATTGTGAATCAAGACTATTAATAAACAATAAATTACGTAAAGAGGAAGCAATATCTCAAACTACATCTAAGACAATAGAATTTGCGAAAAAACAAAGAAAATGGTTTAGGAATAAAAATAATCCTTATTGGCTTAACACCACAAACCCACTAAAAGATGCAATAATTAAAATAGAGGCTATATTACGCTAGCATTATCTTTAAATTAAAGTTCCTTCATCATCTAACCAAACAAGAAAAAACTGAATGCCACCACGTCCCCGCTTTGATCGCCGCGCTCCAGTAAGAGAGCTTCCTAATATAAATGAAAGGATAAATTATCCTGAATTAAGAGTAGTTGATTCAGACGGGCAACAACTAGGAGTCATAGATAGATTAAAAGCTTTAGAGATTGCTTCTAAAAGAGAACTAGACTTAGTGCTTGTAAGCGAAAAGGCTAAACCTCCTGTTTGCCGAATAATGGATTATGGGAAGTATAAATTTGAACAAGAGAAGAAAGCAAAAGAAGCGAGAAAAAAATCACACCAAACCGAAGTAAAAGAAGTGAAGATGAGATACAAAATAGATAAACATGACTATGATGTAAGAATTGGACAAGCATTAAGATTTCTAAAATCAGGTGATAAAGTAAAATGTACTGTTATATTTCGCGGAAGAGAAATTCAACACTCAAATTTAGCAGAAACTCTTCTTTTGAAGATGGCCAACGATTTAGAAGAACAATCAGAGGTTCAGCAATCCCCAAAAAGAGAGGGAAGAAACATGATAATGTTCCTAAGCCCAAGAAAAACACCTTTAATTAAAAAAGAGACTAATAATGATAATTAATATGAATTATAAAATGCTATTTCCTGATATTTATGCCGGATGCTAAACTGGCACTGTTGTAAATCCTAGAAAAGTAAATTTTCATTTGAGCGTGAGATTCCATATCCAACAAGACAGTGACATTCCGGCTTCTACACAGCTTTATAATCAGATTTGCTTTGCAATTGCCTCAAGGCATTACCCTCCTGGGCATCGTCTTCCAAGCACAAGGCAATTGGCGATGCAAACAGGTCTTCATAGAAACACAATAAGTAAAGTTTATAGGCAACTCGAAACAGATGGAGTTGTTGAAGCCATTGCTGGATCAGGAATTTACGTCAGAGACCAATTAAAGAAAAAAGGAAGTAATGACTCAATTTATACAAAAAAAATTGATAAAGATCCACAAGAGGAAGCTAAAAAAGCCATCGATCAATTAGTTAAACTTGGTTGCAGCTTACAAGAAGCTAGAAAATTATTGACAAGTGAAGTTGATTGGAGGATAAAGTGTGGCGCAAGAGTTTTAGTTAGTACTCCAAGAGAAGATATTGGAGCCTCCATGTTGATTGCCGAAGATTTATCACCTAAGATTGATGTTCCTGTGGAAGTTGTTCCTATGGAAGAACTAGAAAAAGTTTTATGTAATTCAAATAACGGAACATTAGTAACTAGCAGATATTTTTTACAGCCTTTAGAAAAACTTGCAAAAAAATATGGAATAAGAGCTATTGCAGTTGATCTCAGCGATTTTCAGAGGGAATTAACTATGCTTAAAGAATTAAAACCTGGTAGTTGCGTTGGCATCGTAAGTATAAGTCCTGGGCTTCTACGAGCAGCTGAAGTAATCTTACATAGCATAAGAGGCAATGATATACTTTTAATGACAGCTAATCCAGAAAATAGTAGTAGGCTATTAGCATTGTTAAGAGCAGCTAATCATGTTTTATGTGATGGTCCCAGTTTAACAGTAGTAGAAAGCACACTTACAAAAAATCGTTCACAGCTCATGAGAATGCCCTCCATACATTGCGCCGCTAATTATTTGAGTAAAGAGACTATCAACCAGCTCAAAAAAGAAATTGGTATATCAAAATAAATGATTATGATCAAAACAATCAAATCAGATATAGAAATAATAAAAGAGAGAGATCCTGCTGCGAGAGGAATTATTGAAATTTTTCTTTGCTATCCAGGTTTTCAAGCAATATTCATCCATAGATTTACTCATAAATTATGGCAGTATAAATTACCCTTAATCCCTAGAATTATGAGTCAAATTAATAGAACATTAACTGGCATTGAAATTCATCCAGGTGCAAAAATCGGGAAAAAAGTTTTTATAGATCATGGGATGGGAGTTGTGATTGGAGAAACAGCAGAAATCGGAAATAATTGTCTTCTCTATCAAGGGGTAACATTAGGAGGGACTGGCAAAAGTCATGGCAAAAGGCATCCTACATTAAAAGAAAATGTAGTAGTTGGTGCAGGTGCTAAAGTTCTTGGTTCAATCACAGTTGGTGCCAATACAAGAATTGGGGCGGGTTCTGTAGTTGTAAGAAGTGTAAAAGGGAATAGTACCGTCGTTGGGATCCCTGGAAGAGTTGTGCATCAAAGTGGAGTAAAGATCAACCCTCTTGCCCACTCAGCATTACCTGATGCTGAAGCAAATGTTATTAGAAATCTAATGGATAGAATAGATCAACTTGAGACTCAACTAAATCAATTACAGAAAGCCTTTCAACATCTGATAGATGATGAAACAGTAGACATATCAAAATCAGGAGAAGCTCAAAATCTTAAAGACAAAGAAATTATAGAGTTTTTAGGTGATGATAAACTATAGCTTATTTTCCCTCTTCTTTTTCAATCTTGGGCTGAAACATAAACATCGAATATATTACATTTCTTCTCATATTAGTCATCATTTCTAGAAACATATCATAACCCTCATTTTTATATTCAATCAAAGGATCTTTTTGACCATATCCTCTTAAACCGACAGATTCACGCAAAGAATCCATTGCTTGTAAATGTTCCCTCCATAAGTTATCAATTTGTTGAAGTATAAAAAAACGTTCAGCTTCTCTCATCAGACCTGTTCGATAGTTTTCTATTTGAGATTCTTTTAAATCATATGCAGTTCTTAATTGTTCCTGAAGATAAAGCTTAAGATCTTGAAGAGACAGTGAGTGAACATCTTTTGGTTGTAGATCTTTTAATAAATACACAAATTCTTTAACCTTTAAAACTAAATTCTCAATATCCCATTCTTCTGGAGGTAAATCTTGATTTACATAGGCCTCTACAATTTCTTCCATTGTCGTTTCACCATATCCAATAACTTGTTTTTTCAAGTCAATACCTCTTAAAACTCTTAATCTTTCTGTATAAACAGCTTTCCTTTGATTGTTCATCACTTCATCATATTCAAATACTTGTTTCCTAATATCGTAATAGTAAGTTTCTACTTTCTTTTGCGCACTTTCTAGCGATCTCGTAAGCATCCCAGACTCAATAGGCATATCTTCATCAACTCTGAATGCATTCATTAAATTAGCTACTCTTTCACCGCCAAATATTCTTAATAAATTATCTTCCAAAGACAAAAAGAATCTTGTACTTCCTAAATCTCCTTGCCTACCGGCTCTTCCCCTTAATTGATTATCAACTCTTCTAGATTCATGTCTTTCTGTACCAATTACATGTAATCCTCCTGCAACTCTTACATTTTCTTCTTCTTGAGAAAGAACTTTTTCATATTCATTTTTAATATCAGATAATATTTTTCTTAATGATTGTATCTGCCTATCATCTGTTGGAGCCTTCTCTGATGCAGTTGCTATTTTATCTTCTAAATCAATAAGACTCATATTTCTATCTCCCCAAACTTCAACGAGCTCTTTAGCTAATAAGTTGATTCTAGACTCAATATTCTCACCTAATTTACAAGGGAAGAGGCTTCTAAAACTATTAATGTGATTATTACTACTATTCTTTTTCTTATTTTTAGTATTTTCTGAAAAACCAGATTTAGACTTTGAATTCCTTTGCTGAGGTATAGGAGGCTTATGCTCATTATCAGGCCTTACTAAGAGAGGCATTAAAGTTTCTTTCAATTTTAGTCTTGCCATATAATCGCTATTTCCACCAAGAATAATATCCGTACCTCTTCCAGCCATATTGGTTGCGATAGTAACAGCCCCTGATCTACCTGCTTGGGCAACTATTTCTGCCTCACGCTCAACATTCTCAGGTTTAGCGTTTAATAAATTATGAGGAATTGCTTGCTCATTAAGCAATGTACTCAGTAACTCACTTTTTTCAACACTTGTGGTCCCAACCAATACTGGTCTACCCTTTCTATGGATATCTGCGGTTTCATTAGCGACTGCCCTCCATTTTCCAAGTTCTGTTTTAAAAACTTGATCGGGCCAATCCTGCCTTTTTCTTATCATATTTGTTGGGACAACAGTAGATTGTAATTTATATGTTTTTTCAAATTCGACTTCTTCAGTTTTTGCAGTACCAGTCATGCCAGCTAATCCTGGATAAAGCAGAAAAAAGTTTTGATAAGTAATTGAGGCTAATGTTTGTGTCTCAGGTTGAATAGGCAATCCCTCCTTTGCTTCAATGGCCTGATGCTGTCCATCACTCCATCTCCTGCCAGGCATTACCCTTCCAGTAAACTCATCAACAATCACTGCCTCTCCCTTTTTTAATATATAATTCACATCCTTTATAAATAACTCTTTAGCCTTTAATGCGTTTGTGATGTAATGCGCCCATGGATCCTTAGGGTTATATAAATCATTAACTTTTAAGTATTCTTCACATTTTGCAAATCCTTGATCTGTCAGAATACAACTTCTTTGTTTTTCATCAACTTCATAATCACCTTCAGGATCAATACCATCTTTACTGATTTCCTTTGCCTTTTCTAAAGATAACGATAATTCTGCAGCTTTTTGATATTTTTCCTGAGGGCGCTCAATTTGTCCTGAGATAATTAAAGGAGTCCTTGCCTCATCAATCAATATCGAATCAACTTCATCAATAACACAATAATTAAATTGCCTCTGAACAACTTCTTCTATATCAGTTGCCATATTATCTCTTAAATAATCGAATCCCAATTCTGAGTTCGTAGCATATGTTATGTCACATGCATAATTTTTTTTTCTTTGAGCTGGGCTCATATCTTGTTGAATTAATCCAACACTTAAGCCAAGGAATTTATGAACTTGACCCATCCATTCTGCATCTCGTCTTGCTAGATAATCATTCACAGTGACGACATGAACACCTCGACCAGAGAGTGCATTTAAATAACACGGCAGTGTAGCAACTAGAGTTTTCCCCTCTCCTGTCTTCATTTCAGCAATTTGACATTCATGTAAAACCATCCCTCCAATTAATTGCACATCAAAATGTCTCATCCCAAGAACTCTCTTACTTGCTTCCCTAACAATTGCAAATGCCTTTGACAATAAATCATTCATTAGATCTTTTTGTTTCAGAATATTTGTCTCTGCAGTAATAGTTGATTTTAAATTAATAGTCTCAGATCTTAATTGTTCATCAGTTAATTTTGAAACTTCAGCCTCCAAAAGATTGATTTCCTCAACTATTGGCTGATATCGCTTTAACTTTCGTGTATTTGGATCTCCCAGCAAAAGTTTTAGCATAATTGTCTTTCCCTTAAAAAAATCTCCACTAACATATTATAATTTAGTAAATCAAAACTAGTTCGCAAAGAAAAAAATAATTTTTGTCAATCAAAATCAACTAAAATAATATCGTGTTCAGAATAATGTTTTAATGAATAAAATAATCCTAATCAAACACACAAAAGGAGCACCAGGATTAAGATTATTTGGCTTAGGACCTAATTTAATGCCTTGCGGAGGATTAGATCAACTTAAAAACCTTTTTAATAAAAATACTAGCTGGGCAAAGAAAAGAAATATTAATGATATCAAAACCTGTTTGGCTTATAGTGATGCAATTGTAAGCATTTGGGTTGGAAAAAAAATTGTTGGCTTTGGAAGAGCTCTTAGTGACGGTATTTATAGAGCAGTGCTCTGGGACATTGTTATTGACGCGAATCATCAAGGGAAAGGATTTGGGAAAAGAATTGTAAATACTCTTCTAGGATCTAAAAATTTAAAAAATACAAAAAAAGTTTATCTAATGACATCAAATAAAAAAGATTTTTATTATCAACTAGCTTTCAGTGAAGTTACATCCCAAAAGCTCTTATTAAAAAAAATATCTAGCTTTTAAAGAGTAAATATTTTGAACCTAGATAGTTACTACATGCGGCAATAATTGCACCAATAAACCAAGCAATTTTATAATTCTCAATTAAAAGATCTACACAATATACAACTATTGTCATTTCAAGACCTCCAACTATATAGATTAGGCAAAAAACAACTAAAGCTTTATCTATTCTAATTTTTCTGGAATTTATAAAAACCCAATTTCTTGCGAATAAAAATGAATTAGACATTCCTGCTACGTAACCTAAAAAAGATGCAATATTAATTCTTGAAGTAAAAATATAAATTAGCGAATAAGTGCCAAAACTTATCACTGCAGATGTTAAACCAACAAGAATAAATTTTATAATTTGTAATTTATTTTTTTTTAAATACTTTTTCAAAACTATAGTTAATGAAGATTAATCAACAAACTTACTATAAATCCATCTCACAAATTGTCCAAGTAAAGGAACAGGGCCGAAAGTGGGACCACAAAAATCAAAGTAATCTCTGTGATTTATAATTTTTCCACTATCTCCAAAAATTAACCTTGTAGTACCAGGATAAATAAATTCCTTACCCATTATCTTTAAACCCATAGTCCACTCTATAAATCCTACATTTTCAGAAATTAAAATTTGATGTGTTTTTAAAAATACATCATCGCATTTTTTTACCAATTTTTCCTGCGCTTCTATATAAGAAATTAATCCAATTTTTTCTTGTGTAGGATCTTTGAAAATAACATCTTGATCATAAAATTGTTCCCAAACATCTTTAGTTGGCGCAGCAATTCCGTATGGTTTATTAAAAAGATCTTCTAATTGCGTTTTAGTGAAAATTTTTGACATTCAGGAAAAGAAATTTAAAACATTTTAGAAAATATTTAAGCTATTTGATTTACATAAATATAGATAAAAAAAAGATCTTATAATTTCCTTATCAAAATTTTTTTGTTTTTCTCAGACATTTATTATGTATTAACCATTAGGGTGCTCCATACCAAATAAATTTCTTAATCTATATTGTGCCCTCTCAATTATTGTGAACTTTGTTTTTTGTGGAACAAATCCTAACTTGGTGCCTGACTCATACGGATAATGATTGATTTCTAGGAAATTTGCAATACAGTTTTTATATCTAGAGTTCTTTAGCTCTACAGATAGCTGAAGAAATTGTTGAATAAGATCTTTATCTAAAAAAGGATACCTTCCCTCTATACCAAATAATCCTGCTACCATCTCATCTTTTGTTAGATAACTTTTTTGACTATCTCCATAAAATTTACGCCATGGGAAAAATCCTTCTAATTTATCAGGAAATAATCCTCCAAACTCTGAATGGGGATAATATTTAATGCCCCCATGCCCATAATCAGAGAATATTTCATCTGCACCCGTTCCAGAAAGTACAGCATTATATCCTCTTGATTTCATTTCCTTACAAATTAAAAACATCCCAACGGAGCCGGAATCCTCATGTAATTTTTTTGGCTTTGTATATTTTTTTTCATCATCTTTATGAAAGTAACTTATAATTCCAAGTTCTTTTTTTAAAAGATTAGAAGTTTTTCGATACTCTTTCCAAGAACAACTTTTCAAATTAATATGTTCTACACAACTCTCTTGCCTATTGATTAGGATTCTTTTTTTTAAAATTCTTGAATTTTCGCTATCGCCAATCGTAATTGTTGTGTATGGAATTTTCAAATAATTCAATGCGGCGCATATCGCACCTGAATCATATCCAGAGGATAATGGGACAAAAAATTTAGTATCAAAAAAAGTTGCTCTCTTTTTGATACTCGCAAGAAATGATTCATTCCATTGATCAAAATTATTAATATTCTGTTCTAAATTCAGATTATAAATCTCCTTATAAAAGAAATTAGGCTTTTTTAAATTTGAAAAATCAATTGTTATTTCTTTATTAGAATTGATATTTTGTATAGAATCAAAACCCAAATTTTCAAGTACTGAACTATAAGTTGCAATACACAACTGATTATCTTTATGTGCATAAAATAAAGGTTTTGTACCAATTAAATCAACAAATAAATTTATTATTTTATTTTTTAAATCTATAGAACTTATTACAAATTCACCCAATCCTTTTTTCAGAAAAGAAGATAAATTATTTCTCTGAAATTCTTTAAATAATAAAAGGGAATCAGGTATATCTTTCTCAGAAGGATGATAAATCTCACCATTAAAAAGTAATATTTTTCCAGATTCATCAATTAGAGGTTGTTTGATACCAAAACCAGAAATATCTAATAAATTATGAACTGAAGCAATATGAAATTTTTCATACTTGGTAAAAAAAGTATTAGTCTTATCAGGTCCCCGACTTTTAATTAACTGATTAGCATTTAAGAAACTTTCTTTATTAATTTCATCTAATGAAATTAAAAAAATAAAACTGCACATTTTTCCAAGTTAAAGTAATGGTTACTTTCTGAAATTACTTTTTAGGTAATTTAGAAGTGCGGGTAAGATATTATTAACAGTTTTTTTCAAACCCCACTTTGGAGGATACAAAAGTTTTTTCATAGTTTCTTTTGGTAGAGCATACGAATTATCAAATGTAATAATATTATCAATTAATTCATAAAGGAGAGAATATTTTGGAGGAGGACAATTAATTGGTATAGAAGCCATTGTAAGACATTCATTCCAGATATGAACACACAATGCACTATCTATTTTCTTTCTTGCATATTCACAAAGATCTGGATCATAAAGAAAATTAGTTTCAGAATAATGGATAGGATAAAAAACACTTTGATGGTTAGTAGCGACATTATCAGGAAACTTATTTAAATAATTATTCAAAAAAGCAGGGCCAAAGTCTCCAAAATCATGAATATAATTCTTTTTTTCAACATATTCAAATAATTCATTTACATAATGATTGATAACACTCTTAGAACTACCGGCAAGAACTGCTCCATTTACGGATTTAGTATCTTGCATACCTACAATTAATTTCCCATCTGAATATTGAATTAATTTTTGGAAAGACTCAAAATTTGACAAACAAAAAATATCAGTATCAAAATACCAAGAGCCAGGATGAGCCTGAATTAATTTAGCTCGGAATAAATTTGAAAAAGCAGAGTAGCAGGGTTTATTTCTAGCTTTTCTTTGTTTAAATTTATATAAAATTTGAATGGGTAAAATTTCATCTGACTGTCTTGACTCTACATCTTTTCCAAAAAATTTTTTATTGATTTCTGGTTCAGGTGAATAAAGAATAGTCTCAAATCCATTCTTCGGAAATGATTTGATACAATTAATGTACAAATTTTGAATTTCCCCACCAGCCCAAAAAAATAATGCCTTCATTAAAAATATTAATAAAAATCATTTTAACTTAAAACAACAAATTATTGAAAGTTATTTTCATTTAGATCTATTTATAAATAGTTGCGGTAGATAGTAATACATTTGAATTTAATTAGTAATTAATTCATACTTTCATAAAACTCTTTATACCAACTTACAAAATTCTTGATGCCCTCTTGTAAACTTGTAGAAGGTTCAAAATTAATTAATTTTTTCATCAAACTTATATCCGCATAGGTTTTTTCTACTTCCCCTAATTGTATTTTCTCAAATGATTTTTTAGCTTCAACACCTAATTCTTTCTCAAGGATCTCAATAAATCTCAAGAGATCAACTGGCTTATTATTTCCAACATTAATAACCCTATGTGGTGCAGTAAATTTTTCAATACCGTCAATCTCATCTTTAATAATTTTTTCACCCAATGGAGGTTTTTTTAATAACCTGATTACTGCTTCAACAACATCATCTATATAAGTAAAATCCCTAGACATTTTGCCATGATTAAATATCCTTATTGATTCTGAGTTTAGAATTGCTTTGGTAAAAATCATCAAAGCCATATCTGGCCTTCCCCATGGTCCATAAACGGTAAAAAATCTTATTCCAGTACATGATATTTTATACAAATGACTATAAGAGTAAGCCATCAATTCATTAGCTTTTTTTGTTGCAGCATAGAGACTTACTGGTGAATCAACAAAATCCTCCTCTGAAAAAGGAATTTTTTCGTTCCCACCATATATTGAGCTACTACTTGCATACAAAAGATGTTCAACCTCAAATCTCCTACAACTCTCAAGGATATTACCAAATCCAACTAAGTTTGAGCTTATGTATGATTTTGGATTTTTTAGGGAGTATCTTACACCAGCTTGTGCAGCAAGGTGTATTATTATTTTTGGTCTATGTTGATTAAATATTGTATTTATAGCTTCATCATCTTCTAAATTACATTTTATAAAAATAAATTTTCCTTGATTATTTTTTTGTAGTACTTCTATTTCCCTAAGCCTTGCCTTCTTTAGACTTACATCATAGTAATCATTTAGATTATCAATTCCAATTACGAATTGATTCTCAATAATTAATCTTTTACATATATGAAAACCAATAAATCCAGCAACTCCAGTAATTAATATTTTTGATGACATAAGATAAAATTACTGAATTTAAACTATATACTAACTCTATGAAAAGCTTAAATTACAAAATATATAAATCCAAAAATTATTTATAATAAAGTAATTTTTCAATCAGAAGAAAAATGAGCAGGCATATAAAAATTCATCTCAAGATGAAATCATTAGTAAATCAAAAAATCAATCAAAAGATAGTAATTATAATTATTGAAAACTTCCTAGCAATCTTCAAAAAAACAAGAGATTAATATGGATTTGATGCATAGAATTAAAAATTTTAACTCTTTTTATCCCAACCAAACATTTTCGCCATTTTTCCGGTTCTAGCAAAATAGTAAATTAGAAAACAAAAAATTATATAAGCCAACAAATTAGGAAAAAAACCTCCAATAATTTCAGCTGATATCTTTTCCATGAAATAAAAAAACTCTTAGAGTTGTTAAATTGTCCAGAATATATCAAATATATCATTAGGTATTGCTAAAAAATTTTTATAGTAGATAGTTAGGTAAAGTATCTATATAATTTCATTTAGATAAATAAATTGTCTCTAAATAAAAATTTTATTCGCGTTAAGTCAAATTTAAGAAAAAAATTTCCTACTTTTTACAAATTCTTATATCTGATATGGTGGCAACTTATAAAGCCTAAAATATGGCTTTTTTTTAATAGACCAAAAGGGACATTAGTTTACGTAGGATTAAATAAAGGAGAATCTTTTTCAAACATTTATTATAAATATGAAATTGCACTGGGTTATGAGCCAAATCCATTACTTTTTGAAAAACTTCAGGTTAAATTCAAAAAGAAGAAGAATGTAAAAATTTTTAATTATGCCGCGTCTGACAGGAATTCAATTGCAAATTTTTACTTATCAAATAATAAAGATATGGTATCTAGCTCATTAAGCAAATTTTCAAAAAGCTTAAAAAAGAAAATTGGATATAAAAAAACAATCAAGGTGAAAACAGTAAACTTAGGAGAGCATTTATATAGTCTTAATATTGACTTCATTGATGAGTATTTATCTGATGCACAGGGCTATGATCTGAAAATACTTAAATCCTTGGAAAACTACATTATGAATAATAAAATTTTAAAGATTACTTGCGAAGTTAACAGAAATAATAAGCTAAATCCATATTATGAGTCTGATAATTATGAAGATTCCTTCTACAAATACCTCCCATCTCAATATAAAAAAGCAGCATCAGGTCAAGGAAACTTAATAGTGGGAAGATTTGAGTATATTCCATCATCATCTAATCACTTTGACATAACATGGATAAACACTACTTTATCCTAAGAACTAATTTTTGTTGATTATCGATAAAATGATATTACCCATTGAGGAATGTCCCTTTGGGTTCATATGGTCATCTAATTGATAATAATAAGATGAAACATCTTTACCTTCAAGAGAGGTAAAAATAGTATTTTTTAAAAAAGGTTCATTGCTGGTGGAGAATTCATCAGAAAGATTTTTTTTCACCCAATCAACATTTAATCCCCAAGTATCAGTTACAAATACAATTATCTTTTTATTCTTTAATATATCCTTATTAATCCTAAATATTTTCATTAGATACTCTCCATGATTTGGGTATTTTTTAATTTCTGTAACTGAACCATCTGTAATTCCATCAAAGTAATTCCAATTCTGACCTAATAAAGTTCTAATTTTTCTCGAATAAAAATTTCTAATTATTAATGCATAGTTATTCAATCTTGGGGTTCCATTAAAGATAATATGGTTTTTATTAGTTCGTGCATATTCATTCTCAAAAAAAACTTTCCAATTTTCATCAAAATCTTTAGGACTAATTACTATATTTTTATCTTGCAAATATTGCATGCTTTCAAATATATCATTGGGTTCATATTGAAGAATAATGAATTCAACTTTTTTATATAGATCTTTATTATCTTGTATCCATCTTCTTAGTGTAAATAACTCTTTTACTGTACCGTAACTACTTACTGCTAAATTTAAAGTTTTTCTACCATTAGCTTGGAGAACATTTGTAAAAATCTCTTGATCAGAAACACCCCAGCCCATAGCCTGGGAATCTCCTATAACGATTACATCATATACGGGAGATTCTCCATAAGAGTCTAGTCTATTTCTAAAATTTCCAAATTCAATTAGTTTTTTATATTCAAAATTATTTTGTAAACAGGATGCATTCTTCTTCGGTTGATAAACTAAAGTTCTTGAGAGTTCAAAACAATCATTATCAAACTGTATTGTATTTCTAAAGGGCATTCTAAAATAAAGTTCTCTAGTTTCACTCAGAATCGATTTAGCAACTCTATTAGAGGGTGATTTATCTGTCTTAGCAATATTCAAACCACTAAAAACTACAATTATTGGAAGTATTAGTGGAAAAAGAAAAATGAATATAAAAAAACTATTAATTAATACTATTTTTGATTTCAAGAACTGCATAGATTTTTATAAGATTTATGGATAATTTAAGTGAATTTATTTTACTTTTATGAACTACTATTATGTGAAACTAAAAATTTAAATTTACATCTTTTCCAACATTTTATTAAATAATTTCTAACTAATTTCTAAAAATATAAGGCACGACATTTTTTTGAATATGAGGATCTGAAAATCTCCATAAGTATCTATCAATATAAAAATGATAAAATTGAAATAAAATTGGTATTAAGTATAAATAAGATGAATTACTTGATTGATTTGAAACTTCTTGAACACCAACAACTGTTAAAGAGGTCATAATTAAAGAGTAAATTAAAATAAAAGAAGAAATCAAAATAAATTTTTTATTTGTGAATAAATTATTTTTTGATTTTGAAAAAAATAATTTTCTTCCATTTGTAGTAAGAGTCAAAGCAAGATATTGAACCCAATGCATTCCAACACCTATAGCTAAAGCTACAGCTACATCTTCAAAAAATAGTAGTGGCAAGTAAATGGATATTCCAGTTAGAATGGATAAATTATTTTTATCTAAAAGATTTATTTTTACTCTTTCAGCCAAATATATACCTACTAAATAAGAAACAAAAAATGTTAATAATATAGTATTAAATATTGATCTAGAGAGATTCAAAGCAAATATTCCTGGATTTAATAAACCAATACATAAACATAAAAAAGAAAAAGTATATATTAAGAGAAACTTTGCTTTACTTTTATTCTTCGATAACTTTGAAACACCAATACTTTGCCTTGTCACATGCCAGCCCGAAGCAATATAGTGAAGAATCAAAACTATACTAGTATTTATATTCCAGAAAATAATAAATAAAAATATTAAAAATAAGGGTTGAATCAGTAACTCATATAAATTATCCTTGGCCCATTTATAATTACTTCTGTCAAATAAGAATAACCATGTAGTTGCAAAATGGCTTTCAGCAAACATAAAAAGTACTGCTACAAAAATAAAAGTAGAAACCTGAGGAATATTAATTATTAAGCCTAAATAAATAAAAGGAAACCAAAAAGGAAAATATATAAGAATATTATCCAAATAATTTCCTATGATTCTTGTATTCGTTTTTATCATTTAAAGGCTATTTTCGGCACAAATTGTAAAATAACCAGGATTAAATGATAAATTTTCTACATTTTCCTTAAAAGAATATGCTTCTAATTGTTTCTCAATAGTCCCTAGCGATTGAAGAGAAACTTTATCAAGGTTTTTATATTTATTGATACTACAGGATTTGAGGGTAAATGAAATCTGATTTAACCACTTATTCACTTCAATAAGTGTATGTTGGGTTTCGTGAGGATGGAGAACTTGATCTCGGAACCAAGAGTAACTATGCTCTCCACTTTCACTATCCTGCCTCATTTTTTTAAATAAATTATATGCTGATTCCTCTCCGTGCCATCTTGCATGACTTTTCAAATATTTCAACATAGGTCTCCTACCATATAGATGGTAAAGTCCAACGTATAAATAACCCCCAGGCTTAACAAATTTGCTGATAGATTTAAATGCCGCTTCACAATCTTTTGTGTGATGCAAAACTCCTAGACTTATAACTAAATCATATTTTTTAGTATCTTTATAGTCAAAGATGTCGCAAGATTCAAAGGTATTAAGTAATTTAAGTTTTGATGAAACAGATTTTGCTATCCCAAGTGCTTTTTCTGTGAAGTCAATACCCTTTATTTTTTTACCATAATAATAAGCTAATGAATTTGATAGCCAACCAGTTCCACATCCAAATTCAATTACCGAACTAATTAATTTTTTTCTAGTAAATCTTGTTCTTTTTCTCAATAAATTATGTAAGTCTTTGTATTCTAAAATTTGGTTTATATTTTTTATGCTTTTGGTATAAAAATCTATTTCTTCAGTAAAATTAAAAGGGGTATCTTTATAAAAATCTTTTACTAACTTCATATTAAAACAGAGAGTATATAAATGGAGCTACAACTGATCCTTGAGAGGCTACTAGAATAACCGCTAAAGCAACGAGTAAAATTGCAAAAGGTAATAACCAATATTTTTTGGTGGCAAGAGCGTATTTAAATATTTGTTTAAGTATTAAAAATGATTTCATTAAAATTGATCTTTAAGGTTAGTTTTAGAAGAAAAATCTGGTTTTGCATAAAAACTTTGTTTTTTTCTATAAGTATTAAAATTAAATAGAAAAAATAATTTACGAAGGATTGCAAAAGGGGTAAGAAAAAAATAAAAAAATAGAAAAAGAATTACATTCGAATTAAATTTTCCTAACATTGTACCAAATTTAATCCAAAAAGAATAAGGAACTCTTAAAGAATATGGGGATACAAAACTTAATACTAAAATCAATAAACTAATTATGAAGATAGTAATTCTTGTTTCATTATGTAATAAGAGGGGCAACAACCCAAATATTGCAGCAAATAAAAAAGAGAATAGAATTCCCGATGATCTTAATTTATTTTTAGAAGGAAAACTCATTATTTAATCCTCAATAAGAATTGGTTTACTAAACTTATCTGATAAGTCAGCTGGCATCTCGGCTTTATTTATCATGAATGATCCAAGGATTAAATAATCTATCTTTGTGTAAATAAAGCATCTAAATGCATCTTCAGGAGTACAAACAATTGGTTCGCCTCTTACATTAAATGATGTATTTATTAAAACAGGGCAACCTGTAAGATCATAAAATGCTTTTAATAGGCTATGGAATTTAGAATTACGTTCTTTTTTTACAGTTTGGACTCTGCAACTATTATCTATATGAGTAATAGCGGGCAAAGTAGATCTTATTTGATTAACCCTGCTTAAACCAGAATTATATTCATTATTATCAACGCTTATGAGAAAATTCTTATCTAGATTTCTGGTTATGAGCATATAAGGAGATTCTTGCATTAAATTAAAATATTCTCTCTGATATCCATCTAGAATTGCTGGTGCAAAAGGTCTAAATGACTCCCTATTTTTTATTTTTAAATTCATCTTCTTTTGCATTTCACCTTCTCTTGGATCCCCCAGTATTGATCTATTACCAAGTGCTCTAGGTCCATACTCCATTCTTCCTTGAAACCAACCAATAATATTACCTTCACTCAGTTTCTCTGCAGTTATTTTAGACAATTGATCCTCTTTATATTTTTCAAATTTTATACCTAATTCAGATAGGAATTCTCCAATCTGCATATCACTAAAATCGGGTCCTAAATATGCAGATTGCATACTATCGAGTTTATTTATTTTTCTCGATATTTTTTTATATTTATATAAGTAAGATAATGCACATCCCAAAGCATTTCCAGCATCACCTGCAGCAGGTTGTATCCATATATTGTCAAAGCCTGCTTTCTCTAAAATTTTCCCATTTGCAACACAATTAAGGGCTACACCGCCAGCCAAGCATAAATTTTTAGATTTAGTATTGACTTGTAATTGTTTTGCAATTTTCAACATAATATCTTCTGTGACTTTTTGGATAGAAGCAGCAATATCCATATAAAACTGAGTGATTTCTTCATTTGGCTCCCTTGCTTTTTCTCCAAAAAGTTTTATAAATTCTGACGAAATCATTCTTAATCCCCTCTGATATTTAAAATATTTCATATCCAATTTGAAAGATCCATCTTCTTTAATATCAATAAGATTTTCTGAAATTAATTCGACAAATTTAGGCTCACCATATGGAGCAAGACCCATAAGTTTGTATTCTCCTGAATTCACTTTAAATCCGCAATAGTATGTGAATGCAGAGTACAAAAGACCAAGAGAATCAGGAAAATTTATTTCCCATAATTGCTTAATCGATTCATTCTCTGCGATCCATGCACTAGTCGTGGTCCACTCGCCAACAGCATCTACACATAAAATAGCTGATTCTGAGAAAGGAGAGGGATAGTATGCTGAGCTGGCATGAGAATAATGATGCTCCTCAAAGAAAAGGTTGTCTTCATTAAAATTTTTATCAAGTAATAAGATTTCTTTAGAGATTTCCTCCTTCGTAAAAAGTTTTTTTGTAATCCAACTTTTCATAGCTGGTAAAAAAGAACTGAAACCCCTTGGAGAAGTTGAGAAATAGGTCTCCAATAATCGCATAAATATTCTGATAGGTTTTTCGTAATATATATATGCTTCTATTATTTCATTCTTTTCTTTAGCAATTTTCAAACAATAATCTAAAGAGCAATATGGAAATCTAGAATCATGTTTTTTTCTTGTGAATCTTTCCTCGTGTGCCGCTGCTAAAATTTCCCCATTTCCTGAAACCAATGCAGCTGCACTGTCATGATAAAAACAGGATATACCAATAACAGCCATTTTAATTATTTTAATTCACCATAAATATAATATCTTAAATTTCAATCTGAGTTAATCATTAGATAGATAAATATTCCAAATTTGAATTATTTAACATGAATTCAAATATTGCTCTGCAACTACTACAGTTAACTTTAGATTAAATTTACTACAAAAGAATTTATGAAAGCGGATGAGCCGATGAAACACTCACGGGTAGAAAAGCTAGTAAGAACCTATTTTTGTTGATTCTTCAATCTTTCATATTCAACGTGCAGAACGCCTAAACGCCAAGC
>MDTD01091652.1_pt1 | contig 22468 bp, 17 predicted proteins | sample 811221 | NCBI WGS metagenome assembly MDTD01 (sample SAMN05326646, study PRJNA326480) | marine metagenome | isolation source: seawater | place: Pacific Ocean: South West | collected 2011 | reverse complement strand
TCTTCGATCCGCGCGGCCTGCCGCTGCCGGACGCCGAGGAGCCCGACCACCCGAAGGTGAAGGAACTGCGTGACCTCGCCACCTGGGCGGAGGGCATGGTGTGGGTGTCGCCCGAGCGCCATGGCGCCATGACCGGCATCATGAAGGCGCAGATCGACTGGATCCCGCTGGCGCTGGGCGCGGTGCGCCCGACGCAAGGCAAGACGCTGGCCGTGATGCAGGTCTGCGGCGGCTCGCAGAGCTTCAACGCTGTCAACCAGATGCGGGTGCTCGGGCGCTGGATGCGCATGGTCACCATTCCCAACCAGTCCTCGGTGGCCAAGGCCTTCATGGAGTTCGACGCCAACGACCGCATGAAACCCTCGGCCTACTACAACCGCATCGTCGACGTGATCGAGGAACTGGTGAAGTTCACCTGGATGGTGCGCGGCCGCTCGGCCTGTCTCGTCGACCGCTATTCCGAGCGGGTGGAAAGCGCGGCGGAGCTTTCAAGACGGGTCAACCAGCGCTCGATCTGACCGGCACGCGGCTTCAAGCCGCATCGGCCTCCTGCCATGGCTCGCCCTCGGGGCGGTCGAACAGTCGCATGGCCTCGCCCTGTGCCGCCTCACCGCAGTGGGGTGAAAGGGTCTGTCGGCGGACCCTCATGGGAGCAGAAAAGGATAGCAATCGGAGCCGTGTAGCGCCGGAACGCAACTTCACTCTCCGCAGTGTCGGCACCGACCCCGGCCGGCGTGCCATTCCCTCGTCCGTCCGCTCTCCGGGGACCTGTGCGAGAGCGGCAACGCATTTCAGCCGGCGAGCAATTCCTCCGGATCGATCCCGCGCTTTTCGGCGCTCTCGCGCACCGCGTGCTGAAGGGCCGTGCTGCGGGCCAGCAGCCGACGGAAGCGCGCCTCGTCGAGGGCGAGCAGCGTCGACGGGGCGATGGCACGAACCTCCGCCCGCCGGGCCTTCTTCATCAACACGGCCATCTGGCCGAACATCTCGCCGCGGCCAAGCCGCCAGGTCTGGCCGGCGCTCTCCAGTTCGACGGCCCCCGAGGCAATGAAGAAGACGCTTCTTGCGGGGCTGTCCTTGCGGATGATGACATCGCCGGCATTCACGTAACGTGTCCTCAGGGTCCGTGCGAGACGCTTGAGTGACGTTTCGTCGAGCCCGGCGAAGAGCGGGAACTGCCGCACGAGTTCGGCACGCTGAAGCGCGATGTCGAGGCGCGGGCGCTCCTCTGCGGCGGCCCGGCGGGCATCGAGTTCCTGCATCAGCGCGGTATGGACCTCCGCGCCGATCAGTCCGTCCTCGCGCATGGCGACGTATTCCCGTTCTTCAAGCCGCAGCGCCGTGCGCCGGATGAAGCGGCGTTCCAGTTCCTCCGCGTAGCCAGGATATTGCAGGCGCAAGCCTTCCAGCGCCGTTTCCACGGCCTCGATGCGCCGGGCGAGCAGTTCCTGCAGCAACTCGGCCACCCGCCGGCCATGAATGCGCCGGATGCGCCCTTCGATGAAGGCGCCGAGATCGCGCAGGATGAGCCGCTGCGAGAGCAGGAGTTCAAAACGGTCGGCAGTCATTCTCGCCAGCGGTCCCGACAGGCCGAGGCGGCCGTTCAGCAGCACGGCGAGGCGGAAGGCACGGCCATAGGCGACGCTGCGGCGGGCAGCGCGCTGGTAGCCGCTCCGGCCCTGGGACCGCGTCCCCTCGATCAGCCGGTCGGCGTTCGAAACGACCTGCTCGGCCATGCGCGCCGAGATCCTCCGTTCGCGCACGCGGGCCAGGATGGTGTCGCGCTCATGGCCCGCCAGCGCGATGAGCCCGAGCGTGATCCGGTCGCGGTCGAGGATGTCGCCGCTCTCTTCGGCCGACTTCACGGCGGCATCGAGCCGCTCGGCGAACCGCTTGGCTTCCGAACGAACGGTATCGTGGTTCAGGTCATAGTTGCCGGTCGTGCGGGCCACGTCCTCGCGCACCGTCTGGAGCGCGACAGCGACAACCTGGCGCGACAGGGCCTCGTCGATGGGCGAGAGCCGGTCAAGCCCGAGCCGGCCGATCACGAGCCGCAGCGTGGTGCCCTGGACGATCAGGGTGAAGAGCGTGAAGCCGGTCGCCAGGATGCCGACGACGCGTTGAATGTCATCGGGAACACGGAAGCTCTCTGTCACCGCGAGCGCCAGCGCCAGTGTCACCGCGCCGCGCAGGCCGCCCCAGAGGATGGCGACCCGGTAAGGTGGCTCCACCGCCGGCGAGAGCCTCAGGACGGTCAGAAGCGGCAGGAGTCCGAACAGGATCACAGCACGGGCCGCGATTGCGGCCAGCACCACCACGCCGACCAGGACGAAATCACCGAGCCGCACCTCCTCCAGCAGCCGCGGGATCAGAAGCGCGGCGAGGATGAAGATCAGCGCCCCGGCCCAATGGGCCAGCACGTTCCAGAGTTCGCGCAGGTTCGTCCATGCCTGCGGCGGGACACGTCCCGGTCCGGTGAGGTTCATCGTCAGGCCGGCTGCAACCACGGCGATCACGCCGGAGGCTCCAATGCTCTGCTCGGCCCCGATATAGGCCAGATAGGGAAGCGCGACCGAGATCGATATCTGCGCCAGTTCGAACCTGTTGAACAGGGCCATGACCCGGACGGCGATCATCGCCGCCAGCCAGCCGGTGACGGCGCCGCCTGCGATCAGCACGGGAAAACGCGCGAGTGCCTCGCCGAGATCCGGGTCCGGCACGCCCATCATGACGAAGCCCATGAACAGCCCGAACAGCGCGATGGCCGCGGCATCGTTCAGGAGGCTTTCCCCCTCGATGATGCGTGCAAGCCGGCGTGGGGCCGAGATCGAGCGGAAGATGGTGACGACGGCGGACGGATCGGTCGTGGAGACAATCGCCCCGATCAGCAGGCAGGCTGCCAGCGGCAGCGCGCTTGCCCAGGACAGCGCGTATCCCACGCCGAGCGTTGCGACGACCACCGCGACCACCGCCAGAACCAGGATCGGCACCCAGTCGTCCAGCATCCGGCGCAGGTTCATGCCGAGCGTCGCCTGGAAAAGGAGCGTCGGCAGGAAGACATAGAGGAAGACGTTGGACCGGATCGGCAGCCCGAGGATTGCCTCCGCCACGGGATTGAGCGCGTCGGTCAGTTCCGTCTGCAGGAAGAAGATCGCCGCTGCCCCGATCAGCACACCGAGCGCCGCGAGTATCACGCTGTAGGGCACGCGCAGGCGGGCGGCGAGGGGTTCGGCCGTGCCGATGACCAGGAAGAGCGACGCTATGACCGTGGTGACGAGAACGATATCCATTCAACTGAAATAGCTTGAATCCCGGCGCGGTGGAATCGGCAAGGCCGAACGCCACGAAGGTAACGCGGCACCGGTTGGTGGCGGATTGCGTTCTGCCATGGGGAACATGCGTGCGGTCCGGTCCGCTGGCCGCTGCCGAAATCCCGCCATGTGAAACCATCTGCTCATGGCCTTGACCCGCACGCCGTCATCGTGACCGGCCAAGGTCCAGCAGGCGTTCCACCATCGGATCGACCAGCGAACGGTCGTCCCGCAGGACCACTGAAGACGGAAGATCGAAAGCAGGGGCGTGAGCCTGTGCCCCGCGCCGATTGTTCAGGGGGCCAGGCGCGCCGAGATCGCCCGTCCAAGCCGGAAAAGCAGCCCGGGCTTCCACAATTCCACACTCGCCTGCTCATCTGCCGGACCGGCAATCCAGGGACGTTCAGGATCAAACCTGTCGTCGCCTGCAACCCAATGGCGGTTCACCGGTCCGATCCGGCGAAGAAGGCGCATGGGACCGGCGGACAGCCGGAACATTCGCGCCGCAAGGCCGGCATGGTTGGTTCGCCGGACATGCGGCATGTCGGCGCCGGGTGGCGTGCAACCGAGGAGGGCGCAAAGCTCCTTCCATCCTTGTCCTGACTCCCAATCCACGACAAGCAGGTCGGAAGGCCTGTCGCGAAACCACTCGATGACCGAGGCGTTGTGCCGGCGGTACCAGGCAAGATGCTACTCTTCAAAGCCGGCGGGCGCGGCCAGTCCCATCAGGAACCGGCGTGCGGGGTCCGGCCAGAAGCCGTTGTAGGAGACCATGGACCGGATCCACTTGTCCTCGTCGCGAACGGTCAGGATGAACTTCGAGCCGGGGCACGCCTGATCGACCACCCTGTAGAGAACCGTCCAGGGAAGATCCTCGAAGGCGTCATGCGCGTCGATCTCGGCCATCAGGGCTTTGAGGTCGCGCTTCTGGAGGCAATGGAAGAGGCGGTAGACCGGCCAACTGGATGTCCGGTATCCCAGCAGATTGAGCATGGTCGCTGCCGTCGTGGTGCCGGTCTTCGGCGCACCGACAACAAATACCTTGGTTTTTCTCATCGCCGGTTTCCATTCAGGGGGGGAAGACCGAAGCAGGGCGGACCGCCGCATTCCCGGCTGGCCAAGCGCGTGAACGGGCGATGCCCGGCGCCACCAGCATGGCGACGCGCGCTGGCGCATGTCAATGACCAGGGGTGATGGCCGGTCCGGGTGCCGGGGCGCACTTGAAGTCGTTCCGGCTTTTCGGTTTATTGGCCCGGTCATCAGCGGGAGGCTTGGCGTCATTGGGCAAGACAGGTCAGTCCGGCGGCTCGCGCGGCAGGCTGGCTCGCGGGCTGGCCTTTGGCGCCGTCTGCCTCGTCATGGCCGCGTTCCTGGCTGCGCCGGCGGCGCTGTACTGGTGGAAGTTTCCCGATCTCACCAACCTGTTGTCACTGGTTGTTTCCGTCAGTTTCTTTCTTGGCCTGATCATACTGGTCCGGCCGCTGGTCCTGATCCTCGCGCTCGCCATTCCCGTGCTGGTCATGAACCTGATCGACATCGTTCATCTGCTGGCCTTCGGCGGACTGGTGTCGCTCGGCGCGCTGGAGTCGGTGTTCTTCGTCAATCCTGCCGAGGCGGTGGAATTCGTCGCAAGCCATGCACTGCCCGTTGGCGGGGGCGTGCTTCTGGTCGTCGTCTTCCTCGGCCTTGCCATCGCCAGGACCCGTCTCGACCAGTACCGGTTCCGGGAGAAACTGCTCGTTGCGATCGTGGCGGTGACAATCCCCTCGACCGTCCTGGCGGCAAGCCTCGCGCTTGCCGGCAGCAAGCGCGATGTCTTTCTGCCGACCCGCCTGGTCGAGCATCTGGCGGCAAGCCTCGGCGTCAATCCGCTGACGCACACCCTGTCGGGATTGGCGACCGTGCTTGGCGAAAGAAGGGAACTCTCCGAACTGGCTGCCATCCGCAACCGCCATGTCTTCGGCGCCAGGCTCGCGCCGGGGCGCCCGCAGGGCGAGACACATATCATCGTGATCGGCGAATCGTCACGGTCGGCGAACTGGAGCCTCTACGGATATCCGCGGCCCACCAATCCGCGGCTGTCCGGTCTCGACGGCCTGTTCGTGTTCCGCGACGCCACCAGCCCGGCATCGACCACAAGCCGGAGCCTGCCGCTCTCGTTTTCCTTCGCCACGCCGGCGGATCCCGACCGGTTCTTCCAGACCCGTTCGCTTGTCAGCGCCTTCCGGGAGGCCGGATACCGTACATGGTGGATCTCCAACCAGGGAACGCATCGAAATGCGGTGGGAAACCAGCTTGCCCTGATCATGGGGGAGGCAGAAACCGTGGTCACGACCAATTACGGTTTCTGGAACACGGTGCTAGACGGCGAAATGCTGCCCGAACTGGACCGTGCGCTGCGCGATGCCGCCCCGCGCAAGCTGATCATCCTGCACACGTTGGGCAGCCACACCAATTACCCGCAACGGTATCCGGCGGACTGGACACTCGGGGAGCCCGACGTGCCGGTGCGTGAAGCCCATGCCTACAAGGGAATCGGGGATGCGCAAGCCGAGGTTATCGACCAATACGACCGGACGATCTCCTACACGGACTGGATGCTGTCGGAGGTGATCCGCCGGCATGCGGAGACAGGCATGCACGGTTCGGTGCTTTATTTCTCGGATCACGGGCAGCGCCTGTATGACGACAAGCAGATGAGGAAAGGGCACGGCTTTCGCGGTTTCCGCAAGCCGGACGGGCAGATCCCGCTCTTGGCATGGCTGCCGGCCGTCACGCGGGCGGCATCGCCGCAAAGGGTCCGGGCAATCGGCGCCAACGCGCTCAGGCCGGTCACGACCGGGGACCTGGCCACAAGCATGCTCGACCTGGCCGGGATCGACGTGCCGGGCCTCGACCGGGAGCGCAGCTTCTTCAGCCCGGCCTTCGAGCCGCATGACCGGCCTTTCCTGACCACTGACGGAAAGATCGAACACTATTGACCGGAACCGGTCCGTGGCGGCATGCATGAGAGATTGGCGTGTCCAACATGGCACGGGAGCCGCTGGAAGATGGAGCCTGCCGGAGATTCAGGGGTGGTTGAGCGGGTGCACCGGCCGGCCGGTCCCGGCGCTCCCTTGCCTGCCCTGGCCGCGACCGGGTTGCTCCTGGTCATGTCATCGCTGCCGCTCTCGTTCAGGGTGCTCTACATGCTCGAAGCGGGTGCGCGTTTCCGCCTCGAGGATCTCGCCGGCGCCGGGCGCGATATTGCCGTAGGCATCATCGCGGCTGGCGTGCTGGTCGCCCTCTACCGCATTCACAGGGCCTTTTTTGTCCTGGCGGCCATTGCCTGGCTCGCGCTGAATGTCGGTTACTACGAGTTCCTCTATGAATTCGCGTCACCGTATTTCCTGATCCATGCAGCCCAACTCCTCGATGCCGACTTCTTCCAGGGGTCGGGAGCCTCACTGCGCCATCCGGTTCTCGTGATGGCCTGGCTTGGCGCCATCGTTGCGGGCGCGCACCTGGTTGCACGACGCGCATCCGCGCGCCTTCCGTTCAGAATGGGGGTCGCCGGTGCACTGCTGCTCGCCGGAATGCAGTTTTTTCCCGGCATCTCCCAGATTGCCCCCTGGCGCCAGCGGGATTTCGTGAGTTGCAACCTTGCCGATCTCGCGACACGTGCTTTCGCGACTCCGTTCACGGATGGGGAACCGGCGGAGTTGCCGGCCGATGCGGCGATGGTCTTCGCCCCCGACTTGTCGGGTACTTCCCGCCTGCCGGCTGGGTCACGACAGAAGCGCAACGTCCTCCTGATCATGGTGGAGGGGGCCAATGGCGGCCACCTGCCGGTCAACGCAGCGCGTTACGGGCTGGACAACCGGATCGTCATGCCGAGGCTCGATGCGATCGCGCGCAGGGGAATTTCCTGGTCGGCCTTCATCACCCATCAACGCCAATCGAACAGAGGGACCTACGCCTTGCTTTGCGGAGACCTCCCCCGCCTTGCCAATGCCACGCCGAAGATGAGCGAGATCGCCAATGGCGCAACAAGGTTGTGTCTGCCGCAGGTGCTCCGCTCCCATGGCTACACGACCCTGTTCATGTCGGGCGCGGACCTGGAATTCCAGATGATGGACACATTTGCCAGGAAGGCAGGGTTCGATCGCGTCATCGGATCCGCGGATTTCGACGATTCAGTGCCGCGCGGAAAATGGGGTGTACCGGACGGGGATCTCTACAATCGCGCGCTCGATGAATTGACCGCGCAGGAGAACACCGGGCGCCCTTGGTTCGCCACGCTCTTCACCCTGAGCACGCATCATCCCTTCGACTTGCCGGCTTCCTTTGCCGGAAACCCGGGCGCAACGCCGCGTGACCGGGCGTGGGACTATGCCGATCAGGTGCTCGCCCGCCTGATCGGCGACCTTGCCGCCCGTGACCTGCTGTCAGACACACTGGTCCTCATCACCAGCGACGAGGCTTCGGTCGCGCCGGAAAAGCGGCGCACCCGGATCGAGGAGCTTGAGCATCTTGTCGAAAACTGGGGATTGCTGGTGGCCATCACGCCGGAGGCGCTGGCGATGCGCATCGACGAGCCTTTCCAGCAGTCCGACATGGCGCTGTCGGTGCTGGACTATCTCGGAATCGAGAATCCGGGCGGCGTGTTTGCCGGGCGCAGCCTGTTCCGGACCTACCGGTCGCCGCGACCGATGTATTTCGCCAATCTCTACAAGAACCGGATTTTCGAACTGGATACAGGAGGCATCCTGACGGTCTGCGACGAATCCTTCCTATCCTGCTCCCGGTACGGGGCCGAAGGCGGCCTGTTTTCCCCCGGTCATCGTGTCCTGGGCCGGGCCGAACCACCGGAAAGCCTGCGGGCGGTGAAGCGGCACACGCTGAAGCGGCACACGCTGAAGCCACTGCCCTTGGGGCTCTGATGCCATTCCGGATCGCGTCGGCGATATGGCATCCAGCCGGCAAGGCGATTAAGAAACGATCACGGAAAACGGGAATTCGTGCCAATGGCGAAAGTTCTGTCCTCGCTCGACGTCGCCGCGACGGGGCTGCGCACGCGGGTTCTGGTGATCGGCGCCGGCCCGCTTGGCATCACCACGTCAATCGGGTTATCACGCCGCGGAATTCCCCATCTCCTCGTTGACAGCGGCGGCAGCGTGCCCGGCGATGCGCAGGAACTTTGCGACGGGGAGGTGACCGGCGGGCGCTATCCCGATCTCGTGGAAACGCGGGTGCGCGCCCTTGGCGGGACTACGCATGTCTGGGGCGGCCATTCCCATCCCTTGCGTCCGATCGATTTCCAGCCCCGGCCATGGCTGGGACTGAAGGGTTGGCCAATATCCCATGACGAATTCAGGCCGTGGTTCGGAGAGGTCGCGCCGCTCTTCCTCATCAAGGACGAATGGAGCGCGGATTCGGTCCGCAACGCCCCCGCACGGATCACGGATATCAACGTCCCCTTCTTCTCCATGGAGGCCTACCGGCTGACCCCGCGCTCCGGCGCGAACATCCCGCCGCCGGGTGATTTCTGGTCGGTCAACGGTCATGCGGTGAAGGGCGACGTGATCACCGGCCTTACGGCGCGGGCGCTCGACCTTGACGGCGACGGGCGCGTCACCGGCGTGCGTTTCTCGCTGCCGGACGGACGCAGCCTTGCGATATCGGCCGATCACGTGGTGCTCGCCATGGGCGGCATCGAAACGGCGCGTTTTCTCCTCATCAACCAGGCCAGGGGGCCGTCCGGCCCGCTTTCGGCACTGCCCCTCATTGGCAAGGGCTTCATGGAGCATCCGCATCCGCACATGGCCGATGTCTTCCTCTTCCGTCCGCTTCCCGGACCATTCCGGCGCAAGAACGAGGATGACGGGTCGTCGTCCCGGCTGGTCTTCTTCGCAACGCCGGAAATCCAGGAGCAGCGCAAGCTGACCTCCTTCTATTTCAGGCTGGATCCCTACCGGGGGTCTGCCGGCTGGTTCGGCGACGACCTGCGCAAGGTCCAGATGGTCGGCCTGTTCGAACAGTTGCCCGACGACCGGCGCCATGTCACGCTGTCTCGGACGAAGACCGACGCACTGGGCGATCCGTTGACCGTACTCAACTATTTCGCGACGCATGAGGATCATGAGGCTGTCAATGACGCGGTCGACCTCGCCGCGCGTGCCCTTGCCATAGCGGGATACGGGCGGACGCGTCTGCGCATGCGCCGCACGTCGGCGCAGGAACCGGTCGCCGAACTGCCGTGGATCGGCGTCGGCCACCATCACATGGGGACCGTCCGGATGGGACGGTCGCCCGCCGACGGCGTGGTTGACGCGAACTTGCGGGTGTTCGGGACACCGAACCTCTACCTCGCGACGACCGGCGTCTTCCCCACCTCCTCCTGTGTCAATCCGACGATGAACGGCGCGGCATTCGCCATGCGCCTTGCCGAGCACCTTGCGAGGCTTGAATCATGATCACCCGGCGAAGACTCGTCACCGGCGCCGCGTATCTTTCGACCGCCGCTGGCGGCGCCGCGCTTGGCTATGCCGGTCGCGGGCAGATTGGCGCGGCCGTCGACCTGCTGGCATCGGACGATGGCATTCCGCCGCCAGGCAGCGCCCTGGTGGGCGCGGAGTTCATGCGCGGGGAAACCGAGCGCGTGGCGGACATGCTGCTGTCGCGTTCGGAGGCGCGCTGGATCCGGGCACACCATGGCGATGTCACCGACCCGTTCGAAATCCTGGCCTTGCTCGCGCGCGACTGAAACTGGGTTCACATCAGCAGCCGCAAGGCCTTGGGCAGGATGCGGAATTCCGCGCGCAGCATGCCAGGGTTCTCGCCATCGAGATCCAGCAGGCCCGATTGGCAGGCGTCGGGAGACACGGTTTGCGCAATCACATGGCTGCCGCGCATGCAGGTGATTTCCGGCTCTGCCAGATGCGTTCCGCGATAGACCCTGGCGATCTTGCGCGCCAGGCGCATGCGCGGGATCGCATCGAGGATGACGATGTCGAACAGCCCGTCATCGAGCTTGGCCTCAGGCGCGATCCGCATCCCGCCGCCGAAGAAACAGGCATTGGCGACGGCGGCAAGATAGAGGTCCCGCTCGATCATTGTTCCGTCGATCCAAAGGCGCATGCGCGGCGGCTGGTAGCGTGCAAGTGCGCCGAGCGTGCCGGTCAGATACCGGACCGGACCGGGAAGAAGCGCTGCGCGGGTCCGGTCATTGATCCTGGCGGAGATCGTGCCGGACAGGCCGAAGGTGGCAATGTTGATGAAATGACGCCGCAACCGATTGCCGCCGGTGTCGTGAAACTCTGCCAGACCGACATCGATCCGCCGGCCGGTGCTTCCGGCGATCCTGGCGATCGCCGCGGCCGGACCCGATCTCACGTCCAGCGACCGGCAGAAATCGGAGCCCGTGCCGCAGGGGATGACAGCAAGGCCGGGGACCGGTCCGCGCCCCGCCGGCGCGAGCATCAAGCCGTTGGCCACCTCATTGGCCGTGCCGTCGCCGCCAACCGCGACAATGCGTTCCATGCCGCGTGAAACCGCCTCGCGGGCAAGCTCCGTCGCGTGTCCGGGCCTTTCGGTGAAGGCATGGGCAAACGGTCCGAACGCATCGCCCGCCATGGCCGATATGGCCGGCCAGCGTGCCGCTGCCCGTCCGTTTCCGGCCATCGGGTTGACGATCACGAATGTACGTATGGCGTTTCTCCGTGCGCGGGCTCGAGGAGCAGTCTGGCAACAGCCCGGGCGGTCCCGTTCCATGTTGCGCGCCGGTACTGCGCGGCGATCCCGGCTTCGCGCGCCTTCCGGTAGTCGGCATCGAAGATCGCCCGCTCGATCAGGCGGAATGCATGATCCTCGTCAAGCGGGTCGAAATAGTCCGCAAAGGGCCCGCCCGCCTCGGGAATGGACGTGGCATTGGAGGCCACGCAGAACTTGCCATGCGACAGGCTTTCGGAGACCGGCAGGCCCCATCCCTCGCAGAGGCTGGGAAATGCGGTGAAGAGACAGCCGTCATAGGCCGCCCGGATTTCGGCATCCGAAAGGTATTCGAGGACCTTCACCTTGCCGCCCAGGTTGCCCGTCGCGGCCAGTTCGGCGCGCAGCGGTTCGATCTCCCAGCCGAGCTTGCCGGCAAAGACCAGCGTTGGCGTTCTTGCGGCTCCGTGTCTGGCGATCAGCCGTTTCCATATGCGGACCAGCAACAGGTGGTTCTTGCGCACCTCGATGGTGGATACGAAAAGCACGTAGGGGCCGGTGACGGGCAGGGGCCTCGCCGGCCTGGTGTCCAGCGACCGGAAGCCTGCGCCAAAGGGGATGGGAGAAATGCGCGGAACCGGCAGGTTTTCGCTGTGCAGGTAGCTGGCGAGCGCGTCGGCGGAGGCTTTCGACGGCGTCAGGACCATGTCCCACAAGCCGGACATCTCGGCCAGCCAGCGCTTGAAGTTCGGAATGTGCGACCGGGACACGAATTGCGGATGCGTCACGGGCAGGATGTCATGCACCAGCAGGGCGAAGCGAAGGCCATGGCGTTTCTTGAGGGCGCGGATTTCCCGGCCATAGCCCGGATGCTCCCAGGAAGCGCCGAAATTCACGATGATGTCGCCCGGCCTGACCTCGCTGGCGAATTCCCGTCCGGCGGCGTTGCCGGCCAGGGTGCCGATCCATGATCCCGTGCGGCCAAGCGCGTAGCGCCAGGCCTGCACGAGACGAACCAGTGCCCGCCGGTTGCGGCCATTGGCCAGGACGAAACCGGCACCCTTGACGAGGCGGGCGACAACTTCGGGATCCACGGCAATGGCCGGCCTGTCTCCATGCGAAACCCTGAACAGGCGGACCCGGTCGGGAAACGTGCGAAGCAGTTCGGGTATCAGTTCCAGCTGGACACGGCCGATACCCGTCGGCGTGATCGTCCAGTCGAACATGCGGATGAAATCATCCGTATCGATCCAGATCCGGTTCTGTTCGTGCCCGCCCGCCATGTCCTGTCCGCCTGCCCGTTTGGGGAAGCCTTACGGAATGTGCTTCACATTCACAAGACGGGACTGATAAGACCTCACGGGATCGGGACTGCGCGGGGAACGGAGTGATGGCAGGAGACAGGGACAGCGTGCCGGACGCCGCCGGCGGGAGCCGCGAGCCGCAATACGGCATTCCGCTTCCCGAATGCCTGAGGCTGCCCGTCGCGCACCGGTCCCTCGTCTGGCAATTGCTCAAGCGTGACCTGCACGCCAATGTGCGTGCGAGCATCCTGGGGCTTGGGTGGATCATCATCACCCCGCTGGTGCTGGTCGCCATCTACACGTTCGTCTTCGGTGTCGTGCTGGAATCCGCCTGGTTCTCCCGCGCCGGGAACCCGCTGGAGGTGCCGCTCATCTATTTCACCGGCCTGATCGCCTTCTCCTTCTTCATGGAGGTCATCACCAGGGCGCCGGACTTCATTCGCGCCAACAAGACCTACGTCACAAAGATCGTCTTTCCCGTGGAGGTGCTGGACTGGGTCCTTGTCGGAACCGCGCTGCTCAAGCTTGCCGCAAGCCTCGTCCTCCTGACCGTTTTCCTGGCCATCGTGAAGGGCGGGCTGCCGGCCGGCCTGCTCGCCGTCCCGCTCGTCCTGCTCCCCTTCGTCCTGCTGACCACGGGTCTGGCCTGGTTCCTGTCGGCCGTCGGCACCTATGTGCGCGATCTCAACCAGTTGCTGCTGGCGATCGGCCCGGTGCTGATGTTCATCAGCCCCATCTTCTATTCGATCGACCAGGTGCCCGAAGCGTTCCGGCCGTTCTTCTGGGCAAACCCGCTGACCTTCGTGCTGGAAACCCTGCGCAGCCTGCTGTTCTTCGACGGCGGCATCGCTTGGCAGGCCTATGGTCTCTACTGGATCGGCGCGCTCGCCGTGTTCACGGGCGGCTTCGCATTCTTTCGCAGGGCCCGCCCCGGATTTGCCGATGTCATCTGATGTCAGAATCAGCGCGCGCGGGATCGGCAAGGTCTATGACCTTCACGATCACCCGCTTGCGGCCCTGGCCGGGGTTCTGCGCGGCACGCATGCCGAGCACCAGACCTGGGCGCTCAGGGATGTCGACCTGGAGGCCCGGCCGGGCGACTTCATCGGCATCCTCGGGCGAAACGGCGCGGGAAAGTCCACCCTGCTGGAGATCATCGCCGGCACCCGCACGCCATCGACCGGGACGCTGGAGACGCGAGGACGGATCGCGGCCCTGCTTGAACTCGGAGCCGGATTCAATCCGGACTTCACCGGCAGGGAAAATGCGCGGCTGTGCGCGGCGGCCTACGGGCTCGACAGCCGCCGGATTGCCGAGCGCATGCCCGCGATCATCGAATTCGCGGGAATCGGCGACTTCATGGACCGGCCCACGCGCGAATATTCCAGCGGCATGTTCGCCCGGCTTGCCTTTTCCGTCTGCGCCCATTGCGATGCCGACATCCTGATCGTGGACGAGATCCTCGGTGTCGGCGATGTCCGGTTCCGCCAGAAGTCCATGCGCTTCCTGCGGGAATTCGCGCGGGACCGTATCGTTCTGTTCGTCTCGCACAACGAGGGTGCGGTGCTGGCGCTGTGCAACCGTGCGGTCTGGATCGACCAGGGCCGGATTGCTGCCAGCGGCACGCCCAGGGAAGTCGTGCATGCCTATCACCAGGCGAGTGCGCGCGACAGCGCCGGCGGAGCGGGTTTCAAGCATGCCGGCAGCCTGGCGCCGGCCGATCTGCCAGACGTTGGCGGACACGAGGAAACCGGAGATTCGCCGTGGCATGATTTCGACAGCGCGACGCGCCCGCAGGAACCGGGCATGATCGAAAGCGTGACGCTGACCTGCGCCGGCCGGAAGGCCAGCCTTCTTTCCGGCGGAGAACTCGTCACGCTGGAAATCGCGGTGGCCGGTATCGGGCCGGATGGCTATGCGGCCTTCGCGCTGCGCGATCCGCTGGGGCAAATCATCGCCTATCGTGACAGCCTGGAAGGCGCCAGGCACGATCCTGGCGCGCGCGGGCCGCACCTCGTCCGGTTCGATTTCGTGCTGCCATTCCTTCCATCCGGCGCCTATGCGCTCGATGTGGCCGTATGCGCCGGGGATCACAAGCCCGACGCGTGCCTGGACCGTCAGGATGTGGCGGCGACGTTCGAAGTGGTATCCCGCCACATATCGGCAGGACTGGCGAACGTTCCGCTTTCCGATACCCGCATCGAGATCATGGACGGGGCGTCATGATGCAGGGTGCCGCCGTCATCGAGGCGCGGGGGGTCTCGAAGGGTTTCGACCGGCAGCGGGGCCAGCTTCACAGGCTCTGGCGCGTCCTCGCCGGCAGCGCCCCGGACAACGCCTTCTGGGCGTTGCGCGATGTGGACCTGACGGTAGGACAGGGAGAGGCGGTCGGCATCGTCGGGCGCAATGGCTCGGGCAAGTCGACGCTTCTCCAGATCCTTTGCGGCACCCTGGAACCAACAGCCGGCAGGGTGGCCCGTTCGGGCCGCATCAGCGCCATGCTGGAACTGGGCGCCGGCTTCAATCCCGACTTCACAGGCAGGGAAAATGCCGGGCTATCGGCGACCGCCCAGGGTCTGACTGCCCGGCAGGTCGATGATCGCATGGACGGCATAGCCGCTTTCGCCGACATCGGACCCTATTTCGACCGGCCGCTGAGGGAATATTCCAGCGGCATGCAGGCGCGCCTCGCCTTCGCCGTGGCGATCCACGTGGATGCGACCGTGCTGGTCGTGGACGAGATCCTGAGTGTCGGCGACAGCGCGTTCCAGAGGAAATGCCGCGGCCACATGCAGGCCTTTCTCGATTCGGGTGGAACGGTGATCTTCGTCTCGCACGATCCCGGCGCGGTCACCGAGTTGTGCAAGCGCGCCGTGTGGCTGGAAGCCGGCCGCAAGATGATGGACGGCAATGCCGTCGCCGTGATGAAGGCCTATGTCGATTCGCTTTACGGCATTGGCGCCGATGGCGACGGTTCCGCTGCCGGGCGGCAGGAAGCCCCGGCCGACGATGCCTACTGGACCGGGCGCGCCCGCATGGAGGTTTCCGCCTTCCTGCCCGATTCGCCGGCCCACGGCTTCGGCGGCTGCCGTATCGAGGACTGCTTCCTCTCGCGGGACGGTTCGACACCGGCCTTTTCCATCCTTGCAGGCGAAACCGTGACGCTGCATGTGCGCGCCCGCGCCGGGCGGCAGATCGACAGCCCGATCGTCGGCTTCATGTTCCGCGACAGCGCCGGCCAGAACCTCTTTGGCGACAACACCTACCTGGCATACAGGGACAGACCGGTGAGCGTTCCCCCCGGCCGGCTGTTCGAGGCGCGCCTTTCCTTCGTGATGCCGTATCTCCCGGCGGGGCGCTATTCCTTTGCGCCATCGGTCATCGAGGGGACGCAGCAGAACCACGTTCATCTTGACTGGCGCGAGGAGGCGGTCTTCGTGGATGTCACCGCGTCGCCGGTCAGGGCTGGCAAGGTCGGTCTGGTTATGAAATCCATCGTGACGGAACCGGCGGATTTCAGCCAGAACACGCAAACATCGGGGCAGGTCGCCGGTCAGGCGCCGGATGGCGCATCCCCGGCACGCAGGAAAAATGGGTGAAGACTTGATCAGGACCGCAATCATCGGCGTTGGCAATTGTGCCAGTTCCCTCGTCCAGGGCATCAGCTATTGCCGCCAGCTTGGCGATGATGCACAGGGCGTGCTCTTCCCGGATCTCGGCGGATACAGGCCGCAGGACATCGAGATCGTCATGGCGCTCGACATCGACCGGCGAAAGGTCGGAAAACCTCTGTCCGAGGCCATCTTCCAGCCGCCGAACAACACGATGGTCTTTCACGACACCCCGCTCTTCGCGGGCGTGACGGTTGCCACGGGGGCCGTTCTCGACGGGGTGGCGCCGGCCATGCTGGAATGTGACCGGGACCTCGGCTTCGATCCTGTCCGGGAAGGCGAGGCGACACGGGAGGAGGTCATTGCCATGCTGCGCGAAAGCGGCGCGCAGGTGGCGATCAATTTCCTGCCGGTCGGTTCGCAGATGGCCACGGAATTCTATGCCGGTTGCGCCCTGGAGGCCGGGGTGGCCTTCGTCAATGCCATTCCGGTGCTCATCGCCAGCAACCCGGACTGGGCGGCCCGTTTCGCCGCTGCCGGCCTGCCTGTTCTGGGTGACGACTTCAAGGCCCAGGTCGGGGCAACGATCATGCATCGCACGCTTGTCAGCCTGTTCCGGAACCGGGGCGCGGAAATCGACCGTTCCTACCAGCTCAATACGGGTGGCAACACGGATTTCCTCAACATGCTGGACAGCGGCAGGCTGACCACCAAACGGATATCGAAGACCGAATCGGTGCAGAGCGTGACGCGAAACCGCTTCCGGGACACGGATCTGCGCGTGGGCCCGTCCGATTACGTGCCCTGGCTGAAGGACCGGAAGGTCGCCTTCATCCGCATGGAAGGCCGCCTGTTCGGCGGCGCGCCGGTCAATGTCGAAATGCGTCTCGACGTGGAGGATTCCCCCAACGCCGCGGTGATGGCCATCGCGGCCATCCGCTGCGCGCGTATCGCGCTCGACCAAGGACATGCCGGCGCGATCCCCGATGTCTGCGCCTTCCTGTTCAAGCACCCGCCCGTGCAGATGGACGATTCCGTCGCGCTTCAGCGGATCGAGGCCTATGCGGCCGGCAAGGGATAGCGCCCGGACGGGCCCGGCCGAATTTGGCGGGCGCGCGCTTCGCAAGGCCTATGCGAGGCGCGATGTCGTCAACGGTGTCAGCCTGCGCGTCCGCCGTGGCGCGATATGCGGCCTGCTTGGGCCGTCCGGCTCCGGCAAGTCGACAATCTTCCGCATCCTGTCCGGCATCGAGAGGCCCGACGAGGGAATGGTATTCCACGGCGACACGAACATTACCGGTCTCGGCATCGATGCGCGCGCGCGTCTCGGCGTCGGTTACGTCCAGCAATCGCCGGACCTTTTCCTGTCGCTGACAACGCGCGAGAACCTCGTGATCGCGCTGGAGGCACGAGGCGCGGCTGGCAGGGACATCGATCACATGCTCTCGGTGATCGCGCGCACCTTCCTGCTGGAAGAATTCCTGTCGGCGCCGGTCGGCACCCTTTCCGGCGGCCAGCGCAAGCTTGTCGAGATCGGCTTCTCCATGTGCGCCCGGCCGCGCTTCCTGTTGCTCGACGAGCCGTTCGCAAAGCTCGATCCGATCAATGTGGAGACGATTTGCGGGCGCCTGCGGCTGCTGGCGCGCGCCGGTGTGGGCATCCTTCTGACCGACCACAAGGCGCGCACCGCGCTTGCCCTTGCCGATCACGTGAATATCATCGACGACGGTATCATCGTAACCAGCGGGCCGTGTTCGCAGGTTGCCGCAAGCGACATCTTGCGGACCGTCTTTCTCGGGGAAAGCAGCACGGCTTGACCTGGCACTTCGGGCGCGCCCCGCGGGGCGGGAAACGCCGCAATGGGACAGGTCATTCGAGACGCATCAGGCCATGAAATATCTCAATCGCTCCATTGGCCAGGTTCTCTCGCTCTATGCGCTGACCTATGGCGTGCTCGTCATCGTCTTCGCCATCGAGCAGTTCGATGCGATCCTGCGCAAGGCGCTTGAGTACAATGCCTCGCTTCCGGGCTTCCTCAAGCTGTTCGCCTTCACCTTGCCGGAGGTCGCGGATTTCATCGTCCCGGTATCGGTCCTCGTCTCGGTTTACCTCGTGCTGCTCTACAAGCGCGAAAACCGGGAATTTCTCATCCTTGCGGCCGGCGGCAGCGACCTGCGCCCGGTCGTGCTTCTCGTGCTGGCGGTGTCGATCCTGTTCTTCACGGTTTCGGTTGCCATTTCCGGCTATCTGAAGCCGGCGGCGGCCCATGCCTATCGCGCCGAACGGCTCAATGCGGTCGCCGGCTTCGTATCCGAGGGTCCGCGCAATGGCCGTTTCACCCGTGACCGGGACAGGGTGTTCCATGTCACCGACCGGAACAGTGCGGGGCTGCGCGCGGTGCGCATTTTCGATTTCGACCAGGAGCGCCTCTCGCGCATGATGGTATCGGATTGCTCGAACCTGGCTGTCGCGCGGGGCAGCCTGGCCATCAACCTCTGCGCGGCCCGAATCTACGACTTCGCGACACCGCCCCCCGGTTCCCCTTCGCAGGCCGACGATGCCGGCGGGCCGTGCCGGTTTTGCGCCAACGCAGCGGGCAATCTCGATCTCACGGTCATCGACATCGGCAGGTCCACGGTCCTGTTCCCGCTCGATACCGTCACGGACGAACCGCTCGGATTGCGCCGCAACGAACGCAATCTCCATCAGTTGCTGGCTGTGGACGGGGAGTGGAAGATCACCTCGAAGCGCGGTTTCCGGGATGCCGCCGTCATGATCCTGCTTGCGCTGACAAGTATCCTGGCTGCGGCCGTTGCCGTGGCCGCCGTCGCGGTGACCAACTACCGGAACCGGTTTGTCGTTCTTCCGGGCGCCATCGCGGTCGTCATGGTGACCAGCGTGGCCGCAGGCTCCGGTTTCGCCGTGCCTGACCTGCGGCCCGGAATCGCCGGATTCGCACTGGTTTGCACATTGATGCTGTCGGCCTGCCTGGCGACCATACCGCTCGCCTTCTCGGCGATGCGCAGCCGCATCCTGATGCCGGGGCTTGGCCGTTCATGACACATCCCGTCCTCGCACGGCCTGCCCCCTGGAAAGCGATGCTGCGTCCCGGCGTCTATGACCGTTTCATGATCAGCCACTATCTGTGGTTCGTCCTCGTTGCCTGGTTGGCCGTCACCGCGGCCATCACCGCGATCAATGTTTCTCCGGAAATCGCGCAGGTCTGGGCCGAGCAGTCCGAACGCGGTGTCCTTGCCGGCCTGGCGCGCTCGGCAGCCTATGTGGGCCTGCGTATCCTCGACAACGGAACGCAGGCCTTCCCGATCACCTTCGTGCTCGGCATCATCTGGGCGGAAGCGGCGCATGCGCTGTCGGGCCGGCTGACCATGGTGCGCACCGCCGGCATGCCGTTCGCCCGGCGCATCCGGGGGCTGGTCTTCATCGCCCTGGCCTCGATGCCGGTGCTTTTCGTTCTCGACAATGCCGTGCGCCCTTTCGCCTTCATGACACTGAGCGTGGAAGGCCTGGGTGACTATGGCTGGAGTTATGCCAGGAAGCGGCAGCCGACGGCGGAATGGCTGGCATTCGACGGCGTGACGCTGCAGGGCGTGCTGGAACCGGGGCCTCAGCCCCGTTTCACCGATGCGACGCTTTATCATTTCGGACCCGGCGGCGCGATCGAGCGCATCATCCATGCCGCGGTCATCGAGCCGTCAGGGGCCGACGGGAATTCCTGGATTTTGCGCGACGCGGACATCTGGACCTTTCCGGCGCAGGCCGGGCAGTCGTCTGGCGTGCCCGCAGACAATGTCCATGAAAGCGTGGATACCGCTCCTGCCGATATCGGGATCAGCCAGCTTTGGCTCAAGTACCGGGGCATACAGCCGAAATATGTGCCGCTGTCCGATCTCGTCGCCTTGTCGTCCGACACGGCGCTGCCCGACGACCATCCCAGGTACAGCGAATGGCTCGTGATCCGCACACTGCAATGCCTTTCGCCCGGGCTGATCGCCATTTGCCTCGGTGCGCTGTTTGCACTGTTCCTCGACCTGGGCGGCCTGGCGGTTGCGACGGTAACGGCCCTTTTTGCCGGATACCTCGCCTATTTCATGGTTCGCCTGTCCGCCGTGCTGGCCGAGAACCATGTCGTTGCGCCGCTGCTGGCAAGCCTGGCCATGCCGTTCCTGCTGTCGTGTTCGATTTTCCTGCTGGTGCGGGTCATCGCTGACCGCGACCGCTAGGCGCGCAATTGCCGGGCCGGGCTGAAGGGCTGGGCCGCCTCGCGCGGGGTTCCCGGTTTCGGGTTCTTGAGGTCAAGTTCGCGCGCAAGCTTTGCCATGAAGGTCTCACGCTCCATGCCGGCAGGCAGGGCGGGACGGATCGTGATGACGATGTGGCCGGGATATTTGAGCCAGGAACCGGCGGGCCAGACAGTGCCGGTATTGAGGCGGATGGGCACGCATGGCACACCGAGCCGGGAATAAAGCAGGCCGATGCCGGACTTGATCGTGTCGTGACCGGGCCCGGAACGTGTTCCTCCCGGATAGATCAGGACGTTGCGGCCGCTCCTGGAGATCGCGATTGCCTTTTCGAAGGCCTCGCGGGCGGCGTTCAGGTCGCCGGACCGGTCGGCCATGATATGGCCATTGCGCCTGACGAGCGTTCCCGCGAAGGGGTAGCCGAAAATCTCCTTCTTCGCGAAAAAGGCCGGATTTCCCAGAAGGTAGGGAAAGAACATGTTTTCCCAGAACGACTGGTGCTGGGATGCCAGGAGGCAGGCGGTGTCGGGGATGTTTTCGCGCCCCCGCACCTCCCAGGTGATGCCGCAGATGAGCCTCAGCAGAAGAAGCACCAGGTGCAGATAGACAACGATGGCGCGGTCGCTCACCGCATCGCTGACAAGACGGAAACGGTACAGCGGAAAGAGGAGTGCAAAGGGCAGGGAGGTCAGGCCGAGCAGCGCGAAATAGACGAAAGTTCGCACTGCAACCACGAATTTGGTCAAGGACAGGTCCCCTTTGGCAGAAGTTCTGTTGAATCCTCATAAAGCCTGTGCGAACAGGTCACAAGGCGGATGCTGCAAATGGCCAGGGGCATGGTGCAAATGGAAATCGAAGAAGAACTGCTGGATATTGTCGCCAAGGAAGCGCTGGTTGACCGCGCGTTGCTTCACCCGGACGCCACGCTGGAATCCCTTTCCATCCAGTCGGCCGACTACGTGATGGTCCTCATGGCGATCGAGGAAAAGTGGGGTGTCTATATCGCCGTTGACGAGGAATTGGCGGATGCCAAGACCGTTGGCGATCTCGTTGCCATGGTCAAGTCCCGCATCGAGGCGAAGGCCGCAGGGACAGCGGGCGAGTCTTGAGGCGCGTCGTCATTACCGGTGCCGGTGCCGTTTCGGCTTGCGGCATGGGCCGTGACGCCCTTTGGACATCTGCGCGCGATGGCCGCAGCGGGGTCGTGAAGGTCGATTTCGCGCGCAATCCGCGGCAGAGCGTTCATCATGCGGCGCCTGTCCCCGATGCGATATGGCAGCAGTTGAAGGGGCAAGGGCGCCCGCGCTTCCAGGACCGCATATCGATGCTTGCGCTCGCGGCCGCCCGCGAAGCCGCCGCCCATGCCGGTCTGGAAGCTGCCGATTTCGGGCCGCGCTGCGCCGTTGTGATCGGCTCCGGTTTCGGCGGTGCCGAGACACTCGACACCAGCTTCTACAATTTTTCGCTCGATCCGATGTCGCGGGTCGATCCGTTTGCCATCCCGAAGATCATGACCAATGCTCCCGCCTCCTGGGTCTCCATGGACATGAAGGCAACGGGGCCGATCTATTGCGTGTCCACGGCCTGCTCCTCGGGCGCCCAGTCGATCGGTCTGGGCGCGCAGCTTGTGGCTGCCGGACTTGCCGACCGGTGTCTCGCCGGAGGCGCGGAAGCCTTGCTTGTCGATGCCGTCTTTGCCGCATGGGAAGCCCTGCACGTGATGACCGGCACCTGCTGCCGGCCCTTTTCCAGGGATCGCGACGGCATGGTGCTGGGTGACGGCGCCGGGGTCGTCGTCCTGGAAACCGAGGATTCGGCCCGCGCCAGGGGCGCGCCCATCCTCGCCGTGCTCGCCGGCTACGGAACGACGAGCGACGCCATGGATCTCCTGCGCCCGGATCCGGCAGGTCCGCAGGCCTGCATGCAGCAAGCGATCGAGGCATCCGGGCTTGACGCTTCGTCCATCGGTTATCTCAATGCCCACGGAACCGGCACCATTGCCAACGACATCGCCGAGACCGAAGCGATGCGCAGGGTTTTCGGGCAGGGCTTCGACGATGTGCTCGTTTCGTCCACCAAGCCCGTGCACGGCCATGCGCTGGGCGCGGGCGGTGCGCTGGAGTTCATCATCACGCTGGAAGCATTGCGCTCCCGGCTTGCCCCTCCGACCCTCAATTTCACCAGTGTCGATCCGAAGATCGGGTTCGAGCCGGTCCATGGCGAGGCAAGGGCATTCAACGCGCCGGCGGCCCTGTCGAACTCGTTTGCCTTTGGCGGCATCAACGCCTCTCTCC
>MDTD01023488.1_pt1 | contig 22473 bp, 22 predicted proteins | sample 811221 | NCBI WGS metagenome assembly MDTD01 (sample SAMN05326646, study PRJNA326480) | marine metagenome | isolation source: seawater | place: Pacific Ocean: South West | collected 2011 | reverse complement strand
CACGTTGATAGGCTGGATGTGGAAGCGCAGTAATGCGTGCAGCTGACCAGTACTAATAGCTCAATTGGCTTGATTTATGCACTGAAAAAAATTTTATAAGATATTTTTATTATTTTAAATTCTACTGTTAAAGTTTACTTTATATAAGACAACATCCGAAGAGTTTCAAAAATTTCTTCGGCAATAATTCTACTTCCAAGTTGATTTGTATGTCTATAATCAAAATATAATCTCTCCTTATTGTTTAAAAATATTTCTGAAATATCATAGCAATAATCTAAGGAAGCACAAAATTTCTTAAGCTTGTTGTAAGAAAAATTTAAATCTTTCAAATAATTTTTGCTAGGAATACTTTTTAATTTTATTCTATCATCATTTGAAATTTTAGTATTTGAATAAGCATCTAAACCTAATGTTGGCTGAAGGAATATTAAATATTTAATATCGAACTCTTTTGCTATTGATTGACTCATTTTAGTATTTAATAGCCATAAATCAGCAGAATCGTACTGTGTATTTTTTGGCAAAGAAAGGTCGTAATCTTTATAAACCTTTGATGTCAAAATTCTTTCCTCTGCGTTAAAAAAATTGTAATCGACAAAATAGTTTATTAGGGAGCGTAAAAGTCTAAGTGTTGCTGGAAAGTAAATGACTTTTTGTCCTAAGCTTTTTTGTTCAAAAAGAAGAATTGTAGAATTTAACGGCTGATATGGATATTTTATTTCTAATGGTTGTTGTATATTTCTAACATCATTAATTCCACTTAAAGAAATGACTACTTTAGGTAATTTTTCTAATGTAAGAATACTTCTAATAAGTTTTTTTCTTTCATCTCTTGATGAGTATGCTGGATGTCCACCATTAATTATTTTACAATCAGAATCATTTTCACAATTTTTATTTAAGAAAAAAGGCCACATAATATATTCGTCACCGTTTTCTTTCTTTTGAAAATAACGACCATTTGTTGTTGATCCACCAAGAGTTAAAATTATGTTGTCATCATTGTTTTTATTTTTATAATAAATAATATTTTCTTTATGATACCCATCAATTTTATCGCATTTATATCTATCATTATAAATTGAATCTAAACCGTAATCGAAAAGAAATAATTGACAATTTTCTTTCTCAACATTGTTTGGTCTTTTAATTAAAAATCCATTAGAGCCGTTGTGATAGTGGTCATAATATAAGTAACTTAAAAATTCTAATGAAAAAAAAATAAGAAAAACTGAAATTAATATTTTTTTAATCATTTTAATTTATAAACTATTCAAATATATTTAGAAAGATTTTAAAGATTTAAAAATTGCTTCTGAAATTTTCTGATATCCTTCTGCATTGTAATGTCCATACATTTTAAAAGGAAATAGATTTAAAGGTTTTTTTTCCTTAGAAAACACCAGTTTATCCATATCAAGAAGAGTAATATCTAATTTTTTTGCTAAATATTTTATATCAATAGAGTTTTGAGCTTTATAATTCATGCTACTATATTTTTCATGTCCGTAAAGATAAACAATAAAAAAGTTCGACTTATTCTTGGTAGTTATTTCTCTCAAAGAAGTTAAAATTTCTTCCATCTCATTTGGTATTTTCATTACTGGTTTAAATATTTGTAATCTTGTCCTGTATAATTTTACTAATTTAATAATGTTTTCAAAATTTTTTTCAGATTTACTATTTTTGCTAATAAAGTTGTATTTATTTTTTATATGTGCAATGATTTTTTCATTTATCTGGTCTTGTTTTTCTTTTAAGTTTTGTGAATAATTTTTATCACTTAAGTACTTTTTTAAAATTATTGAATCCAATTCTCTTTTTAAATCTTTTACGTCATTGCCATCAAAAAATAAAAGAACAACATTTTTGACTTTTTTAGGAGCATATTCTCTGTAAATAGCATACTCTAAAAGTGTTCCGCTGCCACCCATGCCTAGATTTATTACAGGCTTTTTTGATAATCTTCTTAAGTTCGAGGCGATATCAAAAGGTCTGTTTACGCAGGATCCTTGGGTGAATGAGTCTCCTAATAATAAATACTCAATTTCATCATTATCCCATTCTTTATCTGGATTATTGAACCCATAACGATCACTAAGATAAGTCGAGTAGTAACCATTTTCATTACATAAAATTGTTTTTTTATTTGAAACACCAGCAAAAGGATAAAATTCAAGATTTTCATTTTCTTGTTCAAGAAAATATCCAACATTATCAGCTGAAACTATATACTGTTCATCTTTCAAATCATCGTATATTTCAATTATACTTCTTTTATCAAATTTTTTACCAAACTTTTCAAAGTAAATTTTTTCTTTAGTTTTTGAAATTTTATCTTTTGTATAATATTTGTAAGTTAAAAAAACCTCGTATGCATATCCTCCTAGGATTATCGAAAAAATTATTATTAATGAATATATTCTTATTTTTTCTGGAAAAAAATAAATTGCTATAGAACAAATTAAAGATGAAAATAATATTTTATAATAAGGTGAATAATAGTGAGGCTTACTTCCTTGATAAAAAATTTCTGATTTGTAAAAAACATAAAGAAGCAAAAAAAACACCGATAGGATTAAAAAAAAGGATATCTTTTTCATTTAATTATTATTATTTATTAAAACATGAATAATAATTAAATAATATATACTAAAATAATTAATTTTTCATTTTAAATGAAAAGATGTATAACATTAATTCTTTTATAATTATTAGATATTAATAAAATGAAAAAAATATTTTCATATGCTTTAAATATTAAAAATCAATTAATTAATTCATATATAATCAATAAAGTAGATAAAAGAACCAAAAAAAATATCTTAAATATTGAGGATAAAGATTTTAAAATTGGGTATAAATTTTTTAAAAATTTTTTATCAAAAGATGACTTAATTTATTTAAATGAATATTTTAATCATAAAATTTTTTTTTCTAATGAAACAATAAAATTGTTTGAGTTTGTTGATAAAAACTTTTATAGTTACATCAAATCTTATTTAGGCAAAAATGCCAAATTGTATTCAATTAATTTTAATACAATAGAACCAAACAGTAAAAATATATCAGACATCTCTGCATCATGGCATAATGATAATCTTGGCAATAATTTAAAAGTTTATATTTGTTTAGAGGGTTATGGGGATTGTCCCACAGGTATAGTGCCAAGTGAAAATATAAAAAATTATTATCCAAATATTTTTTTTAATTTAAGATCTTTAGGCAAAATAAATCAAAAACTAAAGAAGGATGAAATTGATTTAAAATATAATACCGGTGACTGTGCAATTTTTGACACAATTTCTCCTCATAGGGGCAAGTATGAAAAAATAAATAATAATAAAAGAAAATGCATAATTCTAAATTTTTTAGATGTGGAAAAAATTGAAAAACTTGGATTTTTAGAAAACCCAAAATTTTTATTCATAAAAAACAGCAAACCTCCATTTAGAAAAACATTACCAAAAAATTTTATAAAAAAAAATAATGATATTATTGAAAAGATTAAAAAATTTGATTTTTTTGATAAAAGGTTTTTAGTAGAAGACAGCGAAAATATTTCATATTTATGGTCTTAATTTATCAAAAATTAGTTTACATAAAATTATTTTAAAACGATTAAAATAATATTTTTTTTTTTTTATTTGGTTTTAACTGAAATTTTTTCGGTCCCCCTAAATAGATTGAATTAATTTTAATATTTTGATCTAGCACAACAGCATTAATTCCAATGTCACAATTATTTCCAATTTTACTGTTTCCAATTATCTTTGAACCAGGTCTCATAGTTACATATTTACCAATTTTTGGAAAAATATTTTTATTAGATCCAACAGTACAGTTTTGATAAGCTACAAAATAGTCATCATATTTTGCTCTTCCTAAGACTGTTCCGACTGGGTGTACTAAGTAAAAAATTGATGGCATTTGAACTTTATAAAATAGATCCAAGCCATTCAAAAATTTATTTAAATAATAAACTTTATCTGCAGAAAATATTTTTTTAGATTGATATAATTCATTAGAGAGAAAATATAGAAAAATAGAATATTTTTCAGAATTTAAAAAAAAATTATTATTATCTTTAAAATATTTGGTCTTAATTTTACTAAAACAAAATAATGACCTTTTAATTGAATTTTTAAGCTCTTTGTTTATCTCAGTTTTTTTTAAAATTTTTTTAGTTGGAAAAAAATTATTTATTTGTTTAAAAAAAAAATTTTCTATTACCAATTCATTTATTTTCGTTTTCATCCTGTTAATCTTTGAAATGTCTCATGTTTGACAGAATATTTAAGATTTATCTTATTTTTCTTCAAAGATTTTTTTATCTCTTTGAAAACTAAACTAAATACTTTTAAATATTTTTTAATTATCTTTAAATTGTAAGCATCAGTCATTGTAATGGTTGTATTAGCTAAAAAACCTCTTTTAAGCATTTCTTGTGAAAAAAAGGTTGAGAGTAATAAATGATCATTATTTATAAAGGTAAAACCTGGCATCGAATTTTGACCAAAAATTTTAATTTCTATACCATAAAGTTTAGCAATATTTGTCCAACTTTTCTTAATTAATTTTCCGTATTTTTCCAATTTTTTATTAATTTTTCTTTTCTTCAAAATTTCCAAGGTTTTATTTGCTGCCACAAAGCCCAATTTATCTGTCCACATTGTTGAACTGATAAAAGTTTCTTGAGACGCATCCATAATTTTTTTCTTGCCAATTATAGATGATATTGGAAATCCATTACCTAGAGATTTACCAAAAATTGCAATATCTGGATTAACCTTAAATCTTAAATGTATCCCCCCATAAACATCATGAAAACCCGAGGTAATTTCGTCGAATATCAAAATAATATTATTCTTTGTAGCTATTTTTCTGACTTGTTTGAGAAAATTTTTTTCCGGCAAAACCCCTCGCATTGGCTCCATTATGATTATTCCTAATTCTTTCTTATTTTTATTAATTATTTTTTTTAATGAATCAATATTATTGTAATTAAATGGAAAAATGGAATTATTATAACTTGAAGAAATTCCTTTAGTGCTTAATCCTTTTAAAAGTTGTTTATCTAAACTTCTTTTATTAGACATATTAGCTGCTAAGTACCAATCATGCCAACCGTGATATCCACAAAAAGCAATTTTCTCTTTTTTTGTGAATGCTCGCGCTATTCGGATTGCAACTAAGCAAGCCTCTCCTCCTGATTTACAGAATTTTGCCATATCTGCCCATCGATGAATATTTGTGAGTTTTTTTGCAAGCTGATATTCTTCGACCGCATTTAGTGTGCACATTCCACTTTCATCAACTGCTTTTTTTATAGCTGTATTTAATTCCTTATTTGCATAACCTAGAATACATGAAGTAACACCCATGCCAGCAAAATCATAATAACATTTGTTATCCAAGTCCCATACTCTGCAGTCCTTAGCTTTTTTATAATAATTTGGCCAAAGTTTAGGGAGTATTATTTCACTTCTTTTTGATAAAAGCTGATTACCACCAGGAATAATTTTTTTAGCTTTTTTAAGAATTTTTTGTCCAGTATTTATCATTGTTACTATTTAATTTTTTTATATTTCATTATAGATTCTGTCTTGATAAAATCTACTAAATCATCTATCTCACTTGCTTTCCATTTATCTACAACATATCCAAATGTTTTTTTTTGAGTAAATGATTTAGTTTTTAAAAAAGAGGAAATTTTAGAAATATATAAATTTCCCGATAGATAAAATAATTTAGATAAGTCTTGTCTATTAACGTCTGATTTAAGTTTAAGAAATTTTTTTAAAAGGTTTTTTTCCCCTAATTTGAAATTAAATTGGGGATGGGAGGTAGAGTTTTCAGTGATTGAAACTAAGGAATCAATTTTTTTATTTTTTATTATAATTTTGAGAGATTTATCAATATCAACATGATCTGTTAAAGGTGATGTAGGTTCTAAAAGTATTAAATAATCAAAAGTTTGAAATTCTCTTTTTTTATAAAAATTTAAAGCATGGATTATTGCTTCCGAAATTTTAGAATTGTTACCTGATATTTTTTTTGGCCTTAAGAATGGGCAGGCGACATTATAATTTTTAGCTAATTTTTTTACTTTTTTAGAGTCAGAAGAAACTATAATTGTATCAATTAATTTTGACTTTTTTGCTGCATTAATTGGCCAATAAATTAAAGGTTTGCCGTTTATTTTTTTTATATTTTTATTTTTTAATCCAACACTACCTTCTCTAGCAGGAATGATGCATATAATTTTCTTTTTTTGGAACATTAATTAAATGGAGCTTTTTATATTGTACTAATGTATTAAATAACATAATTGTTATCTTTTTAAAATGAAAAACAATAATATTTTTTGGTGTAAGACTTGCTTAAATACTTCTACTAGACCAAGGATTATGTTTGATAAGAATGGAAGATGTAATGCTTGTCTTTGGTCGCAACAAAAAAAAAAAATAAATTGGAAAAAGAGATTAAATTTTTTATCGGATTTTTTAAAAAGAAAAAGAGATAAAAAGTCAATATATGATCTGATAGTACCTGTAAGTGGTGGAAAAGATGGTTCGTATGTGACTTATTATTGTAAAGAAAAACTAAAATTAAATGTTTTATGCGTTACTGTAAATCCTCCTTTAAGAAGTAGTTTAGGACATAGAAATTTAGAAAATTTTAAAAAAAATAATGTTGATTTAATAGAAATAAATTTACCTTTCGAAGCACATATGAAATTAAATAAATTTGGATTTATTAACAGTGGAAGACCATTGTATGGATGGTTAATTGCAATCTTTACTGCAATAATTAATGTTGCTAATAATTTCAATGTTAAGTTAATAATGTACGGAGAAGATGGTGAGGCAGAGTATGGTGGAGTACAGAAATTAAAATCTAAACCATTTTTTGATACAAATTTTACTAAAAAAATTTATTTATCTGATGATTACACTAAAGCATTAAAAAAACTTAATAAAGATGAAACCTATTGGTGGAAATTGCCGAATAATTCGAAAACTAAGTTGACTCATTGGTCATATTTTGAAAACTGGGATTCTTATAGAAATTTTGTGATTTCAAAAAAATTTATGGGTTATGAGGAAAGTGATAAAAAAAATATTGGCACTTACACAAACTTTGGACAAAATGATACATCATTATATGATCTTCATTGTTATCTAATGTATTTAAAATTTGGTTTTGGAAGAGCAACACAAGATATCGGAATAGATATAAGACGTGGTTCTATGACAAGAGAACAAGGTTTAGAATTAGTTAAAATATACGATAATGAGTTCCCTGATTATGCTTTAAAAGATTATCTAAATTATTTTAATCTTAAAGAAAAAAAGTTTTTTCAAATCATAGATAAGCATGTTAACAAAAAACTATTTTTTAAAAAAAATAATAAATGGGAACCAAATTTTTTAGCATATTAAATGATTGGTATAATTGATACAGGATCTAAAAATATAGGTTCGATATTAAATTGTCTTAAATATCTGAAAATTAAAAATAAATTAATTCAAAATATCAAAGAAATTGACAAAAATATTACCCATATAGTCCTACCTGGAGTAGGAAATTTTCAGAATGTGATCCAAACATTAAATTCAAAAGGATTTGAAAAAAAAAAAATAAAAAAAATAATTGATAAGAAAAAAACTTTGGCGATTTGTGTTGGTATGCAAATTCTTTTTGATACAAGTGATGAAAGTAAAATTTCAGGATTGGGATATTTAAAAGGTAAGGTAAGAAGTTTAAAAAAACTAAAGTGCAAAGATACAATTCCACATATTGGATTTAATTCAATTAAAGTAAATAAAAATATAAATTTGAAATTTTTAAAAGAAAAAGATTTTTATTTTGTTCACAGTTACTCACTTGAGAAAATTAATTTAAAAAAAAAAGATAAAGATTTTGTGATTGGTACTACTTTTCATGGAAATATTGATTTTATATCTTTAATCATATCAAAAAATCTTATAGCTACACAGTTTCATCCTGAAAAATCTGGTATTTCAGGAATTGAATTATTTAAATATTTTTATGGTAAAAAAAAGAGTTATATTTAAGTTGATCTTTAAGGATGAAGCTTTCTATTTAAGTAGAAATTTTTCATTACAAAAAGCTGGAGATACATCGTGGCTTTATGAAAAAATGAAATTTCAAAAAATTTCAAATTTTATTGACGAATTGATAATTTTGAATGCTAGTGATAATAATAAAGATAATCCTCTTTCGCCAAATTTCAAAAAAAGTATAAACTTATTAATGAGGAAAACTTTTATTCCTCTTACAATTGGTGGTGGTCTAACAAATTTAGATCAAGTTGATGAGTGTTTTAAATTAGGGGCTGATAAGGTTGTTTTGAACACTAGTATAAAGAGTAATCCAAATTTAATTTATGAATGTTCAAAGAAATATGGTGCTCAAGCAATCTCAATTGGAATTGACTTTAGAAAACTTAATAATTCGAAAAATAATAATAAATTTAACTATTTTTCCTTTATAAATAATGGAAATGATAAATTTATGTCATTAAATGAACATATAAAATTAATAAAAAAATTTAATTTTGGAGAATTGATGTTAACAAGTATTGATATGGATGGAACTGGATTTGGTTTCGATTATAAAGTTTTAGAGTTATTAGATAAAAGTATAAAGTTTCCAATTTTATTATCTGGTGGGGCAGGAAAACCTGAACATTTTGAAGAATTAATAAAGAATAAAAAAATATCAGCTTTAGTTACTGGAAACCTATATAATTTTTTAGGAAATGGACTTGAAGTTCTAAGAAAAAAAATTGTTAACAAAGGTATTAATTTGAGAATTATATGAAAAAAAAAAAATTGTTAATCACTGGATCAGAGGGTTTTATTGGTTCTCATCTAGTTGAGGCATTAATTAAAAAAAATTTTATTGTGACTTGTTTAGTTCAATATAACTCTTTTAATAAGACCGGGTGGTTAAATAGTGATTTAAAAAAAAAATTTAAAAATTTACGAATTGTGTTTGGTGACATTAGGGATACTGAACAAATGTTAAATATTGTTAAAAATCAAGAAATTGTGATTAATTTAGCAGCTCTTATAGGTATTCCATACTCATATAAATCATCTAGGTCGTATTTTGAAACTAATGTTATGGGTTTAATGAATATTTTAGAGGCATCAAAAATAAAAAAAGTAAAAAAAATAATTCATGTTTCGACCAGTGAAGTTTTTGGAAGTCCGCAATATTTGCCAATAGATGAAAAACACAGATTTTTTTCTCAATCTCCATATGCTGCTTCAAAAGCTTCAGCAGATCAACTGGCATTATCATATTTTAATTCTTTCAACTTACCCGTTGTAATTGTAAGACCATTTAATACGTTTGGTCCTAGGCAATCTTTAAGAGCTGTAATTCCGACTTTGATAACTCAATACTTAAACAAAAACAAAGATATCAAAATTGGTTCTTTATTTCCTGTTCGAGACCTTTCATATATTGATGATACAGTTGAAGCTTTTGTAAAGCTAGCTCAAACCAAAAAAAATCTAAATGGGATGTTTTTTAATTTGGGCTCTGGTTTTGGAATATCTATAAAAAATCTGAATTATAAAATTTCAAAAATATTGGGAATAAAGAAAAAAGTAATTTTAGATAAAAAAAGAATAAGGCCAAAAAATAGTGAGGTAGATAAATTAATTTCTTCAAATAAAAAAGTTAAAAAAATTTTAGGTTGGAAACCTAAATATAACAAAAAAAATTTTGATAAAGCTCTGATAAAAACAATCAATTGGTTTAAGGACAAAAAAAATTTAGAAAAGTATAGTTCTAGAGAATATATTTTATAATTAATAATGTTTAATAAAAATTTTTGTAGCAGATTAGAAAAATCTATAAGAAAAGTTTGTAAAAATGAAAAATCAATTAATTTGCACGAACCAATATTTTTAAACGATGAAAAAAAGAAATTAATTTCGTGCATTGACTCAACCTTTGTTTCAACCAATGGGAATTATGTTCAATTATTTGAAAAAGAATTATCTAAGATTTGCGGTTCAAAATATATTTTAGCAACTAACACTGGAACCGCAGCTTTGCATATTGCTTATATTGTATCGAAAATTAGCTCAGGTGATGAAGTTTTGATCCCATCTTTAAATTATGTTGCAAGTTCTAATGTAGCAAAGTATGTAGGGGCCATTCCACATTTTATTGATGCAGATGAAAAAAATTTAGGAATTGACACAGAAAAATTAGATAGTTATTTGCAAAAAATCCTCATTAAAAAGGGAAAATTTTTTTACAATAAAAAAACATCCAGGAAAATATCAGCAATAGTTCCGACACATTTATATGGGAATATGTCAAATATATTAGAATTAAGAGATATTGCCAAAAAATATAATTTAGATTTAATTGAGGATGCAGCTGAAGCTATAGGTACATTTCTTAATAAAAAACACGCAGGTACTTTTGGAAGAATGGGCATATTAAGTTTCAATGGAAATAAAACGATAACAACAGGTAGTGGTGGTGCAGTAATATTCAATAATAAGTCAGATTATTTGAAAGGAAAATTGATTGCGAACATTGGTAAGCTTCAAAAAAATGAAAAAACTAATTTTATTTTATTAGGATATAATTATAGAATTAATAATTTACAGGCTGCAGTTGGGTTGTCTCAATTAAAAAAATTGAACACTATTTTAAATTTAAAAAAAAAAATTCATAAAAACTATAAAAAAGAACTTAGAACAAATTTAAACGTGAAATTATTTCAAAACAATTTAGATAAGAATTATAACTATTGGATAAATATTCTATTTCTTAAAGATATTAACAGTAAAGAAAAAAAAAAACTTATTCAACATCTTTATAAAAAAAAAATTAAAGTAAGATCTGCGTGGGATTTAATGCATACAATCAAGTATTTTAAAGACTCACCAAAAATGAATTTAAATACTTCAAATAAAATTTATAGAGAAATTTTAAATTTACCAAGTAGTCCAAAATATGGTTTATAAAAAAAAAATATTTGTAGTTGGTTCAGGAGGTCATGCGGAAGCCTGTATCGATGTAATTGAAAAACAAAAAAAATTTCAAATAATTGGTCTAATTGATATAAAAAAAAAAAAATTATTTAGAAAATATAAAGTTTTGTCGAATTTAGATAATTTAGAAAAACTAAAAAAAAAAACTAAATTTGTACATATTGGTATCGGCCAAATAAAGTCACCAAAATTAAGAATAGAAATATATGAGAAGTTTTTAAAAAAAGGATTTAAATTTCCAACTATAATCTCACCCAGTGCAATAGTTTCAAAGTACGCAAAGATTGGAGATGGTTCCATAGTTATGCATGGGTCTCATATAGGACCAAATGTAAAAATTGGTAACAATTGTATAATTAATAATTTTGCTAATATCGAACATGGATGTTCGATTGATGATAACTGCCATATATCAACTGCAGTGACAATTAATGGGAACGTTAGAATAAAGCAAGGTTCATTTGTCGGTAGTGGATCAGTATTGAAAGAAAATATTAAATTGTCAGAAAATTCATTTATCAAAATGGGAAGTGTAGTAATTAAGTGAAAAAAACTTTAATAATTGCTGAGATAGGTGTTAATCATAACGGAAGCTTTGTAAAAGCAAAAAAATTGATTGATGCTGCAAATAAATCTGGAGCAGATATAATTAAGTTTCAATTTTTTAGAGCAAAAAATATTGCAACAAGAAATTTAGAATTAACTAAATATCAAAAAAAAAATACAAAATATAAGAACCAATTTGATATGTTGAAAAAATTGGAACTTTCTGAAAAAAAAATAATTAATTTAACTCAATATTGTAAAAAAAATAATATTAAAGTTTGTATTTCTTTTTTTAGTCATGAAGATTTGGATGTTATTAAAAAGTGTAAAATAGATTTCTTGAAAATACCCTCAGGAGAGTTGAATAATACTTATCTAATCAATAAATTATCTAATTTTAAAAAAAAAATGATTATTTCTACTGGAATGTCAAATATTAGTGAAATTAGCAAAACAGTAAAAATATTAAAAAATAAAGTAAAAAATAAAGATATCTACTTGTTACAATGCACTAGTGCTTATCCAGCTCCATTTAAAGATTTAAACTTAAAAACAATTGAAACATTAAAAAAAAAGTTCAACTTAAAGATAGGTTTTTCTGATCATTCTTTAGGGATTGAGGCATCAATAGCAGCAGTGAGTATTGGTGCTGAAATGATAGAAAAACATTTTACAATGAACAAAAGAGATGTGGGCCCTGACCATAAAGCCAGTCTTGATTCAAAAGAATTTGAAAAAATGGTGATTGCAATAAGAAATATTGAGCAGTCGTTGGGTAAAATAAAAATTTTAACCTCCAGTGAAAAACAGAATTATAACTTGGTTAGAAAGAAGATTGTTGCAAAAACGAAAATCAAAAAAGGTGATTTGCTTTCAATAGATAAAATTAGTATTAAAAGAACAAACGATATTAATGGAATGTCAGCAGATAAAATTAATTTAATATTGAACAAAATATCCAAAAAAAATTATGAAAAAGATGAGACAATTTAATAAAATAGTTTTTTTTTCATCTGGGAGAGCAGATTATGGTATTTTTAAAAAAATTTTATCTGGTTTAAAGATCAATAATTCAATTATTTTTTTAATAATTTGTCACTCTAATAAAAAATTTATTTTTAGAGATAAAATTTTAAAAAAAAAAATATTTATAAAAAAAATTTATCTTAAAGCAAAATTAGAAAAACCCTATAATTTAGCAAATAGCTATTCAAATGTTTTTAAAAAAACAACAAAAATTTTAAACAAAATAAATCCTAAATTGTTAATAGTTCTAGGCGATCGATATGAAGCATTTGCAGCCACTTGTTCATCTAATATTTTGCAAATACCAGTAGTACATTTTCATGGTGGAGAAATTACTTATAAATCTTATGATAATTATTTTAGACACTCCATAACAAAACTTTCCTCGTTACATTTTGTATCACATAATATTTACAAAAAAAGAGTGATTCAAATGGGTGAAAATCCTAAAACAGTTTATAATGTTGGAGCACCTGGTTTGATAAATTTAAAAAAAAATTTATTAAAAAAAAATCAAATTGAAAATAGGTTAAAATTTAAATTGATGAAAAATTTTTTTTTGATTACTTATCATCCAGAAACTCTTAATTTGAAAAATTTTAAAAAAGACTTAGAGAATTTTTTAAAAGGAATTGAACTTGCCTGTGATAAAGATACAACCTTCTTATTTACTTCACCCGGCATCGATGTAAGTTCATATTTAATTAAAGAGAAAATAAAAATTTTTTGCAAAAAAAATTTGAATTGTTTTTTTGTTAAATCATTAGGAAGTCAATTATATCATTCTTGTTTAAAAATTTCCTCTGGAATAATTGGAAATTCCTCAAGTAGTATTATTGAGGCTCCATCATTTAATACTTGGATTTTAGATATTGGTGATAGACAAACAGGTAGAGTTAAATCCAAATCAATATTATCGATAAAATGTAATTCAAAAATAATTTTTAATAAAATTCAGTTTTTCAAAAAATTTAAACCCCAAAAAAATAAAAATCCTTTTTATAAAAAAAATTGTATGCATTTGATTAATAAGAATATTAATAGTTGTTTAAACAACGATCAATTAATGATTAAAAAATTCAATGATATCTAAAAAATTTATAAAAAAAAAAAGAGATTTAAATCAATTTATTATTGAGGAAAATAAAGATATAAAAAGTGCAATAATTAAATTAAATAAATATGGGAATAGAATACTATTTGTAATTAATAAAAATAATAATGCCATTGGTTCTTTAAGTGATGGCGATATAAGAAAAGCATTGTTGAATGGCTACTTAATCGAAGATAAAGTTATTAAGGCAATTAATAAAAATTTTATTTATTTCAAAAATAAAAATATTAATAAAGAAAATTTAAAAATTATTAAAAAAGATAATATTACATTCATACCTATTTGTGACAAAAAAAAACGTATTAAAGAAATTATTGATATAAGACTAAGAGAGCCAGTTAATCAAAATAAAATTCCATTTTTGATTCTCGCTGGAGGAAAAGGTAAAAGAATGAGACCATTAACAAAAGATAAACCTAAGCCACTTTTAAAAATTAATCGAAAACCTATTTTAGAGCACATAATCTCTAATGCGAAAAGACAAGGATTCGAAAAATTTATTATTTCAATTGGTTATAAGGGAAATCAAATAAAAAATTATTTTAAAGATGGATCAAAATTAGGAGTCAAAATTGATTACATTTCAGAAAAAAAACCTCTTGGCACCGCTGGTTTTTTGAGTTTGCTTAAAACAAAAGATAAAAAATTTATTATTTCTAACGGCGATATAATTAGTAAGATAAATTTTAAAAATTTACTTAATTTTCATGATCAAAATAAATCTTTTGCAACAATGGCTATTAGAAAAAAGTTAAATAGTGAAGCTTTTGGAGTAGTAGAGGTTAGAGGAAAAAAGTTCCTTAATATCAAAGAAAAGCCTTTAATTACTTATAACATTAATAGTGGAATATATATCTTAAACTCAAAAGTGCTTAAATTGGTTAAAAAAAATAAGAAAATCGAAATGACAGATTTGTTTAATTTTATGCAAAAGATGAAAAAAAGAATATATGTATTTCCTGTGTATGAAAATTGGATAGATTTAGCAACTTTAAAAGATCTTTCAGAAGCAAACAAATATTTTGGTAAATATAACTATTAAGAATTTAATGAGACAAAAATATCTAAAATTACTAAAAAATAAAAAAATACTGATTACAGGTAGTACAGGAAAAATTGGGAAGTATATTTCTAAGGTTTTAAGCAATAATCAAGTTAATTTGATACTTGTAGATAATAATAAAAAAAAATTAATAAAGCAGAAAAAAGATTTATCAAAATATAAAAATAAGATCAGTTTTTATCAATGTAATTTTTTGGATAAAAATGAGAAAAAAACATTTTTTTCTCTAATTAAAAAAAGTCACAAGTATATTGATACGATAATTAATAACGCAGCTTTTGTGGGAGATGATAAAAAAGAAGGATGGTCTGTGAAATTTGAAAAACAATCAATAGATACTTGGAGAGATTGTTTTGAAGTTAATTTAACCTCAGTTTTTGAAATATCAAAAGAATTTAAGAAACTTTTATTAAAAAGCAAATATCCAAATATAATTAATATCTCATCTATATATGGCGTGTTAGCACCTGATTTTAGCCTATATAAATCGAGTAAAATTTTTAATCCTGCAGCTTACTCAACATCAAAAGCTGGTCTTATTTATTTAACAAAATGGTTGGCATCTAATCTGTCTCCAAAAATAAGAGTTAATTCAATATCATTGGGGGGTATAAAAAGAAAACAAAATAAAGTTTTTATTAAAAAATATAGCGACAAAACTTTACTTAATAGAATGGGCACTGAGGAAGATATTATTGGGACAATAATATTTCTTTCAACAAATATGTCTAATTATATAACAGGGCAAAATATCATCATAGATGGAGGAAGAAGTATAATCTAATATGAAAAAGTGCAAAAAATGTTTATTACCAGAAACTTATGAAACAATTGAGTTTGAAGGTGAGAGCTGTAATATTTGTTCATCAAATACAGATTTAAAGGAAAAAATCGATTGGAAACAAAGGGAACAAGATCTTCATGATTTAATTAAAAAATTTAAGGGTAAATATGACTATGATTGTATAGTTCCTTACAGTGGTGGTAAAGACAGCACATTTCAACTTTATCATGTTGTTAAAATTTTAAAACTAAAACCATTAGTAATACGTTTTAATCATGGTTTCTTAAGAAATGTAATAAAAAACAATACAGAAAAAACTTTAAAAAAACTAGGAGTAGATTTCATTGAATTTACACCCAATTGGAAAATAGTAAAAAAATTAATGCTTGAGTCATTCGTAAGAAAAACAGATTTCTGTTGGCATTGCCATACAGGTATCTATTCTTATCCGACTAGGCTAGCAATAAAATTAAATATTCCACTTATAATTTGGGGAGAACCAACTGCGGAATTTAATGCATATTATGATTATGATGAAATGGAAATAGAGAATGAGGAAAAATTTGACAGAGTACATAATTTAGGAATTTCAGCTGATGACATGTTTGGTATGATTAATTCAAAAGAAGATCCTATAGATAAAAGAGATTTGATACCTTACACTTATCCATCTAGAAAAGAATATTTAGAAAAAAATATTACTTCGATTGAATTAGGAAATTACATTAAATGGGACTATCATAAACAATTTCAAATCATAAACAAAGAATTGGGTTGGGAAACTGATGAATTGGAAGGAGTACCAGCAGAAGCTCATGAATATGGATCGAAAATTGAGTGTTTTATGCAAGGTACAAGAGATTATGTCAAATTCTTAAAAAGAGGTTATGGAAGAATTAGTCAAAATATGGCTTATGAAATAAGGAATAAAAATATAGATCCAGAGAAAGCAAAGAAACTTATTAAAGAAGAGGGTAAAAAACCTCATTCATTAGAAGTTTTTCTTGATTATGTTGGCTTAAGCGAAGAGGAATTTAAGGAAATAATTTCAAATCAAGTGATACCACCTCACAAGCCAAATTTTGATAGCAATCTATTTTCAAAAAAAACTAATGATTACGAAACCTGGTTTAAAGAAAATAATAAAAAAAAATGATTGCAATAGTTGATTATGGCATGGGTAATTTAATGTCTCTTTCTAATGCTCTTAAAAAGCTAAACATTGAATTTTTCTTTTTAGAGAATAAATCAATCGACAAGGAATTTTCTCATATAATTCTGCCTGGAGTTGGTGCATATTCAGCTGCAATTGAAGAAATTAAAAAAAGGCAACTCGATATACTTCTCAGTGAAAAAAAAGAAAAAAATATTCCTATTTTAGGTATTTGCCTAGGTATGCAAATATTGTCAAAAATTGGTACAGAAAATAAAAAAAATACTACTGGACTAAATTTTATACCAGGTATTGTAGAAAATATTAAGAATCTTAATGCTCTAAATAAGTGTCACGTTGGATGGAATGAAATTTCTTTTAAAAAATCATCAAAAATTTTTGATGAAATAAAAGAAAATTCTAATTTTTATTTTGACCACAGTTATTATTTCAAAACTGATGACGAGGAAAATATTCTTTGTACTTCAAATTATGTGGAATGTTTTGCTTCGGGCGTAATAAATAAAAACATTATAGGGCTACAATTTCATCCTGAAAAAAGTCACGACAAAGGATTAAAAATTTTGAATAACTTTTACAATAATATCTATGCTTAAGAAAAGAGTAATACCTACACTTTTACTAAAAGATAAAAGAATGGTTAAAGGAAAAAAATTTCAAAATTATAAAGATGTTGGTGACCCAATATCAGCAGTCAAAATATACAATAATCAGCATGCTGACGAATTGATGTTTATAGATATTAACAAAAAAAAAGATTTTTCATTTATGCTTAATACATTAGAAAATGTATCAAAGAATTGTTTTATACCTTTATGTGCTGGAGGGGGCATTGAAACTATAGATCAAATTAAAGATTTATTACGGGCAGGAGCAGATAAAATCTTAGTAACCACTGCTGCATATAAAAAAAAAGATTTTATAAGACAAGCATCTGCAAAATTTGGTCAACAATGTTTAGTAGTAGGAATAGATTTAAAACTTGATGAGGATGGTAAATATATTTTATCTTGTAACTCCGGAAATGAATTGATTAAAGATTACACAATTTCAGAATATATAAGATTTATTGAAAATGAAGGTGCAGGGGAAATTGTCCTCAATTTTATAGATCAAGATGGAATGATGACTGGGGTACCGATTGATGTGGTCCAAAATCTCACAAAATTAACTCGAGTGCCAATTATAATTTTAGGTGGGATTGGAAATTTTCAACATGTTGTAGATGTTTTTAATAATACACTTGCAACCGCAGTTGCTTGTTCAAGCATTTTTCATTTTGGATCAAATGATCCAATAAGATTAAAATCTTATTTAAAGAACAATGGAATCGAACAAAGAAGCCTGAAATAAAATGATTGGAAAAAACTTTATTAAAATATTTGGAATTTTAAATAAGAGTGAAAAATTTTTTGTTTTTATATTATTTTTGTTAGCTATTTTTTGTTCTATATTAGAATTCTTAAGTATATCAGCAATACTTCCACTTCTTCAAGAGTTTGTAGGTGGTTTTGAAAATAGCAAAATACTTAATAACTTTGACAAGTTTTTAGAAATCAAAAATTTAGATAATTATAATAGATTCTTAATTTTAATTTTTATTTTAATTTTCATTTTTTTTATAAAGAATATAACTTTTGTAATTAATACTTATCTTTCTAATTATTTTGCATTTCAAATGCGTTACAGATTATTAAATGAGCTTTATGAACAATACTTAAAAAAAGACTATCAATTTTTTTTAAATAAGAATTCAAATGAATTAATAAGGAATCGAGATACTGTAAGTGCAATTGGATTAGGAGCTTTAATTTATTTGCAAATTTTCAATAATTTTTTATTAGCTTTATCATTAATTTTTGCATTTATATTATTTATAGAAATTGAATTAGTTTATACACTGGTGCTTTTCGTTTCATTTTTATTTTCTTATTATCTTTTTTTTAAAAATAAAATCGAAAAAATTTCTAAAAAAGAACAAAAAAATGCTTTTCATGAAATCAAAAATTTTCAACAAACTTTCAAAGGTATTAAAGAAATATTGACCAGTGGAAAAATTATTAAATTTTTGACTAAATATGATGATGTTACGAAAAAACAAAAATATATGAATATCACTTTATCGACCATTCCTGAGATATCTAGATATTTTATAGAAATTTTAACAGTGACCGTTTTGTGCGGGGCAATTTTATATGTGAATTATAACACGAATAATATTAGCCTAGTTTTAGGCTCGTTATCTATAATTTTTATAATCTCACTAAGACTTTTTCCAATATTAAATAAAATATTGCAGTTGTTTCAAAAATTAAATGTTTTGCATGGAAAATTAAAAATTTTTTTTGAGGAATTTAAGACTAGCAAAAAATTAAGTAGAGGGAAAAAAAAAGTATTTATAAAGAATTTTAAAAAAATAGAACTGAAAAATATTAATTTTAAATATAATAAAAATTTGAAAAAAAATATTATTAACAATCTTAATCTCACAATTAAAAAAAAACAGGTTTTAGGTATTTCAGGAAAGTCGGGAAGGGGTAAATCAACTTTAATTGATATTATTTTAGGTTTGCTAAAAATAGATAGTGGTAAAATTTTGATAGACGGTCAAAATAAAAAAAATTATGTGATTTCATGCAATTATATTTCACAGTTTGACTACTTGTTTGATGATTCAATTATAAATAACATAAGTATTTTTTCATCTAAAAATAAAATTAATGTAAAAAAAATTAAATCTTTATTATCAATTGTTGAATTAGATAAATTAATAAATCAACTCCCGAATAAATTAGATACTCAAGTTGGAGAATATGGAAAAAATTTTTCAGGTGGTCAAATGCAAAGAATATCACTAATTAGATCCATGTATGAAGAATCTGATTTGATTGTTTTTGATGAACCAACAAACATGTTAGACAAAAAGTCTTCTATACAAATATTTAAAAGAATTATGGATTTTTTAAAAAATAAAAAAACAATTATTATTATCTCTCACGATAAAAAGATTTTAAATTTTTGTGACAAAGTAATCAATTTATAGGTATTTGAAAAAGTGAAACTATATATCTTGTATGAAAAAGTTGATATTGAGTTGCCTGGAAAACTTATTTTATCTAAATATGCAATTAGTCAGTCTTCTGTAATTAAGGAGGTAATTTTGGGATATTATAGAGAACTTTTACCAGAGATTTTATTGTCTAATAATCCTGAAAAAATCATAGTTCTTTTTAAAGATATTTACAAAACATCAGAGTCCTTAATTGATATATTAAATTTAAAAGGAGTAAAATATTTAGCACTTCATGAAGAGGAACATAGATTATTTAATTTTTATGATACAGACGATTTTTATAACGACTTAATTAGTTTTAAATATTTTAAAAAAATTAGGAATTTATTAACCTTAAGTAAAAAAACAAAAGAGCTCTTTTTAAAAAGATTTAATAAGATAAATTCAAATAATATTACAATTGTTGGAAATCCTAAATATGATTATATTAAATTAATAAAAAAAAATCACATAAATAAAAAAAATTTTATAAAAAAAAATTATATTCTTTTCGCTTTGACAGAAAGTTTTTTTAAGACATTTAAATTTTATTATCATGTAAAAAAAAATAATTTAGATTTAAATTCAATTGATCAAGTTTTTTTTGCTCAATATAATCTTAAGGAAATGTATTGTCAGCATTTATATATTAAAGAAAAGCTGAAACTTTTAATAAAAATTGCAAAAGAAAATCCAAAAGAAATATTTTTATTAAGACCACATCCAAGTGAAAAAGAAAATCTTAATAAATTAAAAAAGATTTTTAAAAAGCAAAAAAACATAGAGGTAAACTTAGAGGGAAGTATATATGATAGTATATTGAGCTCTAAATTAGTAATTTCAGGACCCTCATCATCTATAATGGACAGTTTAATTTTAGAAAAACCTTTTTTAATATTTTATGATGAAAAAAACAGTTGTCATAAGTTTTCTTATGGAATGCATCCAACAACTGAATTCAATGAAAAATTTATAAAACTTAATAATGAAATTTTAAATTTATCTTCAAAAGAAATTGAAATTACAGAAAAAGAAAAAAACCTTATAATAAATTACACTAACTACGAAACAAACTCTTATGAGAAAATATTTCATTTGATAGACACTCTAACTCTTATAAAAAAAAAACAAAAATTTATGAATAATTTGTTTTTTAAAATGTTTTTTAAACCAATAATTAATCAAATGATTGTCCTTAAAAAAAAACGAATTTATGGCTTTAATGCATTTGTAATTTTTAGAGAAAAAATAATTTATAAGATTTTAAGATATGCTCCTTACATATTTTTTAGAGACCATTCATCTAAAAATTATTTTTTTAGGCATATTTTTAAACTGATATTGGGGACTTCTGATAATAAAACACCCGATGAGACATTTCATTCCGGTGAACTTGAAAAGATAAATCTTAAGGATTTTGAATTTATAAAGAATATTTTGAACAATAATTTAAATTTTAAAGACTGTAGCAATATAAAATTGCACAATGAAAACAAAAAAATTTTATTAACGAAAAAAATTTGAAAATAAATTAAAAAAATTTTTTTTATAATAATTTATTTTAAATGTTTTCTTTGGACCATAATACTTTAGATTAAAGTTCACCAACCTTCTACAATGATCGGTTTTTTCTCTAACTGAAACACTATGAATTGAGTCAATAGTATTAAGAAAAAATACAACTTTATTTTTTTTATAAGTGACTTCCTTATTTAATTTTACATTTTCCACTTCTTTCACCTCTGCTTTTGGTACAAATGATATTTTCCCACTTTTTTCATTTATAACAAAATCACCACCCTTAGAATAGTCATCATCTTTTTTTAAATAAAACAAGCCAGCTATAATAGTATTTGGTTTATCAATGTGTGGACCTCTATTAAATGTATTCTCTTTTACTACAGGAGTATTTATACCTGGTTGACACAATAATCTTATATCTTTATTTGAATCTTTATTATTCAAGTCAAATGTTTTTAATTCTTGTAGCTCAGAAACTAATTCTGGATAAAATTTTTTAATATCGTCAATAAAAATTTCAACCAGTTTTTTATAAAATGAGATTGAAGTATGAAAATCGATAAACTCTTGCCATTTCGGAGTGTCAAGATTAAGTTTTTTAAATTCTGTGTCACTAAATTGTAATCTAATATTATTTTTTTTATAATCTTCTAATTTAGAAAAGTGGTTTTCAATAATCTTATATTCCTCAGCTAAAATATTATAATCTTTTTCATCGATGGGCTCATCAATAATTATATGAGGAAATGGGTATTTGAAATAATTTTTTTCTTTATTAAAGTTTGATAATATATTTAACACTTATAAATCCATTTTATAATAATCATTCAAAATTATTAATGATATAATTGGCGCAATACTCCTATCCATTAAAGAAATTCTACTATTAATCAAGGAATTTTTCACAATTTTCCAATCAAAAAAATTTGAGTTTTGTTGTGGTAATAGATCTATAATTTGTGTTTTTAATCTAGAATTTTCTATCCATTTATGTGGACATCTCCAACCAAATTTTTTTTTTTCTGATATTACATATTTTGGTAGTTTGTCTTTATAAATGGATCTAATCTGTTCTTTATTAATACTTGATTTGAAATTTGTCTCACTCAGTTGATCTATTATTTTTGTTCTTAAAT
>MDTD01130656.1_pt1 | contig 22476 bp, 17 predicted proteins | sample 811221 | NCBI WGS metagenome assembly MDTD01 (sample SAMN05326646, study PRJNA326480) | marine metagenome | isolation source: seawater | place: Pacific Ocean: South West | collected 2011 | reverse complement strand
TCCGCCTGCCACGCGGTCAGGCTGCGCCCCGTCGCCTCCGCCACCGCCAGGCCGCGGACCAGCCGCTGGCGGTCGCCGGCGGGCAGGCGGGCCGCCAGCGCCGGATCGACCCGGGCCAGCAGCGCGCGGAAGCGTTCGCCGCCGAGCGCGGCATGGCGCGCCTCCGCAGCCGCCAGGGCGTCCGGCGGCACGTCGGGGATCGTCGCCAGCCCGTCGTAGAGGCTCGCCAGGTAGAGCCCGGTGCCGCCGACCAGGATCGGCAGCCGGCCGCGGGCCGCGATCTCCCGGGCGATGGCCGCCGCCTCTGCCGCCCAGGCTGCCGCGCTGTGACGGCGGGCGCCGTCGACATGACCGTAGAGGTGGTGCGGTGCTGTCCGGCAGTCCGCCTCGCCGGGACGGGCGCTCAGCAGATGCAGGTCGCGGTAGACCTGCATGCTGTCCGCATTCACGACCTCGCCGCCCAGGCGCCGCGCCAGCTCCAGCGCCAGCGCCGACTTGCCGCTGCCTGTGGGGCCGTAGATCGCCAGGCTCGCCGTCACCGCCGCGCTCCTCCCCGCACCCCTCCCCGGGCCCCACCGCGCGGTTGAGCGCAGGCGCATTTCCGCCTACAAGCGCGGCGTGGCCTGCCCGCGGCGGACCTGACCGCGCCGATGGTTTCGCGCCCGGCCGGCGCATCCTGCACCTGCCGACGGCGGACATCCCGAAGCCGAACTTCCCAAAGCGGAACTTCCCAAAGCGGACCATCCATGAGCCACGTACTGATCCTGATCTCGGCGCCGGACGATCCGGCGATCGACGATAGCCTGCTCGCCCGCATCGCCGATGCCGCAGGCGCCGATGCGACCCAAGCGCAGATCCTGGCGCCGGGCAAGGCGGCGGAGCTGCCGCTGCGGGGCGGCATCGATCCTGCGGACGCCGCCCGTGCGGCGGCAGAGGCCCATGCCGGCCTGCCGGTGGATTCGGTCGTGCTGCCGGCCGCCAACCGGCGCAAGCGGCTGCTGCTGGCCGACATGGATTCCACGATGATCCAGCAGGAATGCATCGACGAGCTCGCCGACCGCCTGGGCCGCAAGGCCGACGTGGCCGCCATCACCGAGAAGACGATGCGCGGCGATATCGACTTCCCCACCGCGCTGCGCAGCCGCGCCGCCATGGTGGCCGGCCTGCCGGCCTCGATCATCGACGAGGTCTTCGACAGCGCCATCACCTTCACCCCGGGGGGTGCCACGATGATCGCCACCCTGCGGAACGCCGGCATCTATACCGCGCTGGTCAGCGGCGGCTTCACCGACTTCACCAGCCGGGTGCGCGGCAGGCTCGGTTTCGACGAGGATCGCGCCAACCGCCTGGTGATCGACGACGGCGGCCTGCTGACCGGACGGGTCCACGACCCGATCCTCGATTCCTCGGCGAAGCGCACCGCGCTCGACGAGCTTGCCGCCCGGCTGGGGATCGGCGCCGCCGATGCCGCGGCGCTGGGCGACGGGGCCAACGATTGCGACATGATCGCCCATGCCGGGCTGGGTATCGGCTATCGGCCGAAGCCGAAGCCGGCCGCGGTCGCCGATGCCATCCTGCACCATGCCGACCTGACCGGCGTGCTCTACCTGATGGGCTTCCGGGAGACGGAGTTCGCGGCGGCCTGAGCCGACATAGGAAAGGCGGCGGACCTTCCGGCCCGCCGCCTTCCTGTCGTCTCCGTGCGGGAGCTGCCCGCCCGGCATGTCCTCCGGCGCGCCGCGTTCAGCTCTGGCCGAGCGGCACCGCCACGAACTGCAGGCTGCCTTCGCGGTTGACCAGGAACAGCACCGTCTTGCGGTTCTGCTTGTCGCGGATGTCGTTCACCTGCTCGACCAGTTCGTCGGGCGTGGTGACCTGGTTCTGCGCCACCTCGACGATGACGTCGCCGGGCCGCATGCCCTTGCGGGCGGCCGGTCCGTCGGTGTCCACCTTGGTGACGACGACGCCGTTCTCCGCATCGTCGAGCTGGAACTCCCGGCGGGTGTCCGCGGTGACCGGCGCCACGGTGATGCCCAGATCCTTGATCGTGGTGCCGGTCGGCTTCTTGACGTCGTCCTTGTCCTCGTCCTCGGACTGGAGCGCGGCCACCTCGTCGGTCTCGTCAAGCTCGCCGACATCGACCTTCAGGGTCTCCGTCTGGCCCTTGCGCCAGATCTTCACCGGCACCTCGACGTCGATCTCCGTCTCCGCCACGATCCGCGGCAGCTGCGACATCCGTTCCACTGCCTGGTCGTTGAAGGACAGGATCACGTCGCCCGGCTGGATGCCGGCCTTGTCCGCAGGCCCGTCGTCGGTGACCCCGGCGACCAGTGCGCCCTCCGCCTCGGCCATGCCCAGGCCGTCGGCGATCTCCGGCGTCACGCTCTGGATCCGTACGCCCAGCCAGCCGCGCCGCGTACGGCCGTACTTGATCAGCTGGTTCACCACCGGCTTGGCCAGCGACGAAGGCACCGCGAAGCCGATGCCGACGGAACCGCCGGTCTGCGAGAAGATCGCGGTGTTCACGCCGATCACCTGGCCGTCGACGTTGAACAGCGGCCCGCCGGAATTGCCCTTGTTGATGGACGCATCGGTCTGGATGTAGTCGTCATAGGGACCGGAGCGGATGTTCCGCCCGCGGGCGGAGACGATGCCCGCGGTCACCGTGCCGCCCAGCCCGAACGGATTGCCGATCGCGACCACCCAGTCGCCGACCCGCAGGGTGTCGGAATCGCCCCACTGCACCGAGGGCAGCTTGTCGTCGGTCGTCACCTTCAGAAGGGCGATGTCGGTCTTCGGGTCGCGCCCGACCAGCTCCGCCGCATATTCGGTGTCGTCCTGCAGGATCACCTTGATCTCGTCGGCCTCGGCGATGACGTGGTTGTTGGTCACCACATAGCCGTCGTCGGAGATGATGAAGCCCGAGCCCAACGAGCTCACCGGCCGCGACGGGCCGGGCGCCGGCCGGCCATGCTTCTCGAAGAAGTCCTTGAAGAAATCCTCGAACGGGGTGCCCGGCGGCAGTTCCGGCATCCCCTCCTCTTCCTCGCGGTTGGGACCGGCGGCCATCACCCGCCGCTGCGAGGTGGAAATGTTCACCACTGCCGGCGACAGGTCATCGACCAGATCCGCGAAACTGCCGGGGACCGGCCGGGCTTCGGCGCTTGCCGGCGCCGCCGACAGGCCGATGCCGAAGGCGATCAGGGGCACCGCCGCCAGCGCTGCGACGCGGCCCAGTGTGAACCGGCGTGCTTCCGGCGTCGCCACCGCCCGGGCCGGCGCGGCAGCCGGCATGTCGGCTGGTGCCGCGCCGCGCACCTTCTCAGCCAGGATAGTCATAGCTCTCATGGTACTCCCTAGACTTTCCATCGAAAGCGTCTGGCGACCGCCGGGAGCTGCGATCCGGCCGCCCCCGCACCTTGGATCGCCAGCGCACCGTCGCATCTGGATGCGGCGACATGCGGCACCGGGCCGGGCGCGGCGGTCCGCGCCCCACCGGGGCCGACCAGCCGTTCAGACATATGTGGGTGCTCGACGCCGTCCTGCGAGGCCTGCCCGCCGGCAGGGCCGGCGGGACGGGACAGGCACGGCGGCAGAAGCGCTGCATGTGTCCTGCGCCACATGCTAGCCCCAAATGTGTCCGAATTGTGCCCTTCCTGTCACAGGGAAGCACAAACCGCCTTCACAGTGGTGCGACCGCGCCCCAGGCCGTGCAATCGGGCCGCCACACCAGGCGGCCGCACCGGGCTACTGCGCCGCCGGGGCCGGAGCCGGGTCCGCCGGCTGCGGCGCGGCCCCGTCCGTGGTCGCTGCGGCAGGCGCGGCGGGCGCCGCGTCCTGCTGCTCCGGCTGCTCCTGCGCCGCACCGTCGGACCGGGCCTCTTCCGCCGCCAGCTGCCCGGCCTGCTCCAGTACCGCGGCACCGTCCGTCCTGTCCCGCGAACCGGGCTTGACGATCGGTCCGGGAATGCCCTGGAAGTAGCGGAAGAACTCCGAGTTCGGGGTCAGCACCATGCGGGTGTCGCTCGCCTGCAGGGCGGTCTCATAGGCCTGCAGCGACCGGTAGAAGGCATAGAATTCCGGGTCCTGGTTGGCCGCATCCGCCAGGGTCTTGGTACGAATGCCGTCGCCCTCGCCGCGGGTGATCTCCGCATTCTTGCGGGCCTCGGCCAGGATCTCCGTGCGCTGCCGGTCGGCATCCGCCCGGATGCGCTCCGACAGCTCGTCGCCCTGGGCGCGGATCTGCGCCGCCTCCTGCTCGCGCGCGGTCTGCATGCGGCGGAAGATCGTCTGGCTGACCTCGTCGGGGAAGTCGGCGCGCTTGATGCGCACGTCCACGACCTCGATGCCGAAGCGCTCCGCCTCTCTGTTCAGCAGTTGCTGGATCTCGGTCATCACCTGGCTGCGCTCGCCGGAGACGATGGCGTTCGACGGTTCGCGGCCCAAGACCTGCCGCAACGACGAATTCAAGAGCGGCCCCAGGCGGGTCCGTGCGCCTGCAACGGTGGTCGTCGTCTGGTACAGCTTCAACGGATCGACCACACGGAACCGCAGGAAGGCATCCACCACCAGCCGGCGCTGGTCGGAGGCGATGATCTCCTCCGGCTGCGAATCCAGCGGCAGGATGCGCTTGTCGATGAACACCACGTCCTGCACGAACGGCACCTTCACGTGCAGGCCGGGCTGGCGGATCACCTGCTTCGGGTCGCCGAACTGGAAGACCAGCGCCTGCTGGGTCTCGTAGACCGTGAACAGGGCGCTGGAGGCGACGATGCCGAGCGCCACCAGGACGATCGCGACGATGGTCAGGAGGGCGCGGCTCATTGCGCTGCTCCCTGGCGGGAGGTCGAGGAGGAGCCGCTGCCGGGACGGCGCAGCTCATCCAGCGGCAGATAGGGCACCACGCCCTGCCCGCCGTTCTCCGGCTGCGTGATGATCATCTTGTCGGTCCCGCTCATGATCTTCTGCATGGTCTCCAGGTAGAGCCGGCGCGTGGTCACGTCCCGGGCCTGGACATATTCGTTGTAGACGGACAGGAAGCGGGCGGCCTCACCCTCGGCAGCATCCGTCACTTCCTTCTTGTAGGCGCGTGCTTGCTGCTCCAGGCGCTGCGCCTCGCCGCGGGCGCGCGGGATGATGTCGTTGGCGTAGGCCTGCGCCTCGTTCTGCTTGCGCTCGCGGTCCGCCTGGGCGGCCTGCACGTCGCGGAACGCCTCGATCACCGCGGCCGGCGGATCGACCTTCTGCAGGTTCACCTGGGTGACCTGCACGCCGATCTCGTAGCCGTCCAGGATCTTCTGCATCAGTTCGCGGGTGGCCGCCTCGATCGGCCGCCGCCCCTCGGTCAGGATCTGCTGGATCTCGTTCTTGCCGATCACCTCGCGCATCGCGCTCTCGGCGACGTCCTTCACGGTGCCGGGCGGGTTCTCGACATTGAACAGGTAGTTGCCCGCGTCCTTGATCACCCAGAGCACGGAGAAGTCGACGTCGACGATGTTCTCGTCGCCGGTCAGCATCAGGCTCTCCTCCGGCACGTCGGTGCCGGACGGCATGCGCGCGCCCACCGCCTCCGCGCCGGTGCGCAGGCCGATCTCGGTCCGCCGCACCTGCGTCACCTTCGGCGTCAGCACGGTCTCGACCGGCCAGGGCCAATGGTAGTTCAAGCCCGGCAGGGTGGTGGAGACCCACTTGCCGAAGCGCAGCACGACACCCTGTTCGTCGGAATTGACGCGGTAGAAGCCGGAGGCCAGCCAGACCGCGATCACGACCAGGATCAGCAGGATGATTCCGCGGCCACCCATATTGCCGGGAAGGAAGCGCCGGAAACGGTCCTGGCCGCGGCGCAGCAGGTCCTCGAGGTTCGGCGGCTGCTGGCCGCCCCCACCGCCGCCACCGCCGCCGCGCGGTCCCTGGCCCCACGGGCCGCCGCCGCCGCCGCCGCCGCCGCCGTTGCCGCCGCCCCACGGGCCGCCGCCTCCCTGATTACTCCACGGCATCAGCGCCACGTCCTTCCAATCCATCCACGTCTTCCATCCCGCCTCCGGCACCGGCTTCGCCCCCCGATCCTGTCGCCGGGCATGGCGCCGCCGCTGCATGCGTGACCCGCCACCATGGGCTGCAGACGTGGGTTCCTGCAAGTCCGGCAGCCCGGCCGGGGTCACGAAACTTTTGCCGATACGGGCGCGCGCGTTATATCAGCCGCGGCCCAACCGGCAAATCCCGCCGGTCAGGGGTGATATCGAGTATTCCCCGGAGTTATCAAGGATGCCGTCGAGCCCTTCCGCCCCCTTACTCAGCCGGGATGACGTGCTGCATGCCCTCGCGTCGGTCGTCGACGATCGCAGCGGGCGCGACGTCGTCAGCGCCGGAATGATCTCCGGCATCGTCGTTCGCGACGGCAATGTCGGTTTCGCCGTGGAGGTCGACCCGAAGGAGGGCGCCGCCCGCGAGCCGCTGCGCCGCGCCTGCCACGACGCGGTGCTGGCCCTGAAAGGGGTCAGCTCGGTCACCGCCGTTTTGACCGCCCACAACGAAGCGCCGCAGGCGAAGGCGCCGCCCCCGCAATCGCCTGGTCAGGCGCAGGCTCAGGCGCCCGCCGGCCGCGCGCGGGTGGCGGAGAAGCCGGCGATCGAAGGCGTCCGCAGCATCGTCGCCATCGCGTCCGGCAAGGGCGGGGTCGGCAAGTCGACCACCGCCGTCAACCTGGCACTGGGCCTCGCCGCCGGCGGCCGCAAGGTGGGCCTGCTGGACGCCGACATCTACGGCCCCTCGATCCCGCGCATGCTGGGCCTGTCGGGCAAGCCGGAGACGCCGGACGGCAAGCGCCTCGACCCGAAGCAGGGCTGGGGCCTGAAGGTGATGTCGATGGGCTTCCTGGTCGCCGAGGACACGCCGATGATCTGGCGCGGCCCGATGGTGATGAGCGCCCTGGAGCAGATGCTGCGCGACGTGAACTGGGCGCCGCTGGACGTGCTGGTCGTCGACCTGCCGCCGGGCACCGGCGACGCGCAGCTGACGATGGCGCAGCGGGTGCCGATCACCGGCGCGGTGATCGTCTCCACGCCGCAGGACATCGCGCTGCTGGACGCCCGCAAGGGGCTGAACATGTTCCACAAGGTGGAGGTGCCGGTGCTCGGCATCGTGGAGAACATGTCCTATTTCCTCTGCCCGCATTGCGGCGAGCGCTCGGAGATTTTCGGCCATGGCGGCGCGAAGGCCACCGCGGCGGAACTCGGCGCCGACTTCCTGGGCGAGGTGCCGCTGCATATCGAGATCCGCGAGACATCGGACAGCGGCCGCCCGGTGGTCGCCAGCGCCCCGGACAGCCCGCATGCGCAGATCTACCGCGAGATCGCAGACCGGATCGGGGAAAAGGTCGACGCGCTGCTCTCCGGCGGCCCGAAGGGCCCGCGCATCGTGGTGGAATAGGCGACGAAGCCCGGGCAAGCGCTGCTGACCGTTCCGCGTCCGCCACTTTCGGCGTCGTCCTCGGCCCGGGCCGAGGATGACGGAAATGTGAGAGGCTTGCCGCCCTACCGCAGCCGCGGGTTCAGCGCGTCGCGCAGCCAGTCGCCCAGCAGGTTGATCGCCAGCACCAGGATCGCCAGCGCGGCGCCGGGGAAGATGGTGATCCACCATTCGCCGGAGAACAGGACGTCGTTGCCGATCCGGATCAGGGTGCCGACCAAGGGCTGGGTCGGCGCTACAATCGTCCAGAAGAATGGCAAGGCGGCAACCGCCTACGCCTCGCCGATCGTCGCGTCGGTCTCGTTGCCCGCGGTCGGAGGCTTGTCGAAGAAGCCTTCTTCTATCTCAAGAAGCTCCACGGACTTCTTTTGTATTCCAATCTGGTGTTTGACGATGAGTTCCATCAAACGCTCGCCATCGATCAGGGTGATCGGCGCCGCCCCAGGATAAAGCGCTGACTCCGCGACGCCCCTGGCGAAGCCGCCCAACGTTATGATCGTTCCCCGAATGGCGCCATGATAAGGAAGCGCCCCACGCAGTTCGTCGATGGTCCTGCGGCCAATGTTCGAAACTACTCTTTTGACTTGTACGACTTCCGTGATCTCGGTGATTCCGAACTGAAAGTTCGCCACTACGTCAACACCTTTGTCACCAGATTGCTTAGTGACTTCAACATTTTCGTAATCCATCGCCTCGAGTAAGACTTTCACAAAATGCTCGAAAGCATAAGGATTCATCTCCTCGAGCTTCTTCCGCAGTGCCGCCTTCTGTTCTTCGTTGAAGCGGCGCACGGCCATCGTGATCTCAGTCCGCTCCGAAGTGGAAGGCGGTTCACCCGGAGCGTCGGCGAAAGACCTGAGATAGGAGATACCTTTTTCAGTAACGGAATAGTAGTTGCCGTCCCGCTCCACTAGACCACGCTCAACCATGTTCAAGAGACGCCGCCGGAGCGTATCCCCAAAAACCTTCGGGCTGGTGAATTTCGAAACACTTTCGAGATAGCGCCCCCAGTCTTCGATCATGTCGGAACGTTTGGCGTGGGGCATTTCTGAAACCAGCGACAGTATTCTTGGGATTCCTTCTCCTTTGTCGATCTCGCGGACAAGGGATATGTCCGAGGCAAGGAACCGCTCGCCACGTTCCCGAAGGATGTAGCGTCCGCCTTCATGTTCAAGCAATTGGACTTGGTTGATGAACAGATAGCAGCCGTAGACATGTCGCGGGTTCACTGTCTTGCCGCTACGTTCCCATACTGCTGAGGCGAGCCGAGCATTTTCCCCGTTCAACCGTTCTGCAATCCACTGATCGGGATCAGACCAGTCTACTGGGTTCTGAGGGGTACCTGTTTGTTCGTGTATGGCTGAGATCATGTCGCGGACGGCCTTCACCGCCTCGCCGTCCCAGATCTTCAGGCAGTGCCGGACATGGCTGTACAGCGGAAAAAGCGGCGATCGGACCGTGTAGTCCCGATAGACCGTCTCCTGCAGATCGTTTGCCGCCATGATGAGACTACCGCAGCCGCGGGTTCAGCGCGTCGCGCAGCCAGTCGCCCAGCAGGTTGATCGCCAGCACCAGGATCGCCAGCGCCGCGCCGGGGAAGATGGTGATCCACCATTCGCCGGAGAACAGGAAGTCGTTGCCGATCCGGATCAGGGTGCCGAGCGACGGCTGGGTCGGCGGCACGCCGACACCGAGGAAGCTCAGGGTCGCCTCGGTGATCACCGCCAGCGCCAGGTTGATGGTGGCGATCACCAGCACCGGGCCCATCACGTTCGGCAGGATGTGGCGGATCATGATCAGCACCCTGGGGATGCCGATCAGGCGCGCGGCCTGGACATATTCCTTGTTGCGCTCCACCAGGGTGGAGCCGCGCACGGTGCGGGCGTATTGCACCCAGAACGACATGCCGATGGAGAAGACCAGGACCCAGAAGGCGGTATCCTCCCGCCGCACATCCTCCAGGATGCCATGCACCACGCCGTCGATCAGCAGCGCGATCAGGATCGCCGGGAAGGTCAGCTGGATGTCGGCGATGCGCATGATCACCGTGTCCAGGGTGCCGCCGACATAGCCCGACAGCAGGCCCAGCGAGATGCCCAGCACGGCGGCGAAGGCGACCGAGGCGAAGCCGACGGCGAGGCTGATCCGGGCGCCGTAGAGGATCGCCGACAGCACGTCGCGGCCCTGGTCGTCGGTGCCCAGCAAAAAGCGGGGGTCGCCGATCTCCGACCAGACAGGCGGGGTCAGGCTGTCCATCAGGCTCAGCCCCGCGAGGTCGTAGGGGTTGTGCGGCGCGACCCAGGGCGCGAAGGCCGCACCCAGGACGAACAGCAGGGTCACCGCCGCCGCCAGCACCGTCACCGGCGAGGCGAGGAAGGAATGCAGCATGTCGCTGTCGAGGATCCGGGCCAGCCGTGTTCTGGGCCTCGCCGGGGCCGCACTTTCGCCCTGCACCGTCATTGCACAGCCTTTTCCACCCGCAGCCGCGGGTCGACCTCGAAATACAGGATGTCGACGATCAGGTTGATCACCACGAACAGGAAGGCGATCAGCAGCAGGTAGGCGGCCATGATCGGGATGTCGACGTTCTGCACCGCCTGCAGGAACAGCAGCCCCATGCCGGGCCATTGGAACACCGTCTCGGTGATGATCGCGAAGGCGATGATCTGGCCCAGCTGCAGCCCGGTCACCGTGATCACCGGGATCAGGGTGTTCTTCAGCGCATGGCGGAAATGGACGGCCCGGTCCGACAGGCCGCGGGCGCGGGCGAACTTGATGAAGTCGGTGCGCAGCACCTCCAGCATCTCCGCCCGCACCAGGCGCATGATCAGGGTCATCTGGAACAGGCCCAGGGTGATCGCCGGCAGGATCAGCGCCTTCAGCCCCGACACGGTCAGCAGGCCGGTGCGCCAGAAGCCCAGGTCGACCACCTCGCCGCGGCCGAAGCTGGGCAGGATCTGCAGGTTCACCGCGAAGACGAAGATCAGCAGGATGCCGATCAGGAAGGTGGGCAGCGAGATCCCCACCAGGGACACGGTCAGGAACAGCTTCGACAGCCAGGCATGCCGCTTGATGCCGGTATAGACACCCATCGGGATGCCGACCAGCAGGGCGAAGAGGGCCGAGGCGATGGACAGCTCCAGGGTCGCCGGCAGCCGTTCCAGGATCATGCCCGCGACCGGCTGCTTGAACTGGTAGGAGGTGCCGAAGTCGAACTGCGCCGCATCGCCGACGAAGCGCAGGAACTGCAGCCAGACCGGATCGTTCAGGCCCAGCCGCTGGCGCAGCGCCTCGCGCTCCGCCGGCGTGGTCTCCACCCCGACCATCTGGTTCACGGGGTCGCCCACATAGCGGAACATCAGGAAGGCGAGCAGCGCCACCACCAGCATGACCAGGATGGCCTGCAGCAGGCGGCGGATGACGAAGGCTGTCATGCGGGATGCCGGCCGTTGCGCCGGAAACGACAGGCGGCCGGGCGGTCTGTCCGCCCGGCCGCCCGCTCAGCCGCTACTTCTTGTTGACGTGATAGAACATCAGCACGTTGTCGGCGCGCTGGACCAGGTCAACGCCGTCGGCAACGCCCCAGGCCAGCCCCTGCTGGTGCAGCGGGATATGGCCGACATCCTCGTGATGCAGCTTATAGGCCTCGGCGATCAGCTGGTCGCGCTTCTCCGGGTCGTTCTCCACCAGCACCTGGGCGGTCAGTTCATCCACCTTCGGGTTGCAGTAGCCGCCCAGGTTGAACGGGGATTCCGAACCTTCGGCGGACCGGCAATGCATGATGTTGGACAGGATGTTCCAGCTGTCGAAGGAACCCGGCGTCCAGCCCAGCAGGTAGAACGAGGTGTCGAAGTTGTTGGACTGCAGCACCTTGGCGAAATACTTCGCCTTCGGCTGGGCGTTCAGGTTCACCGTCACGCCGATCCGCGCCAGCATCGCGGTGATCGCCTGGCAGATCGCCTCGTCGTTCACATAGCGGTCGTTCGGGCAGTCCATGCCGACCTCGAAGCCGTCGGGATAGCCGGCCTCGGCCAGCAGCTTCTTCGCCGCCTCCGGATCGTAGGGATGGCGCTGGAACTGATCGGCCAGCTTGAACATGAAGGGCGAGATCATCAGCGCGGAGGGGGTTGACAGGCCGCGCATCACCTTCTGCTTGATCGCCTCGATGTCGATCGCCTGGTAGAAGGCCTGCCGCACCCGCTGGTCCTTGAAGGGGTTCTTGCCCTTCACGTTGGAATACAGCAGCTCGTCGCGCATCTGGTCCATGCCCAGGAAGATCGTGCGCAGTTCCGGCCCGGTTAGCGCCTTGGTGCCGTCATTGGCGTCGACCCGCTTCAGGTCCTGCACCGGCACCGGATAGACCATGTCCATCTCGCCCGACAGCAGGGCCGCCACCCGGGTCGCGTCGGAGCCGATCGGCACCAGCTCGACCCGGTCGATGTTGAACTGCTTGTTGGCGGCGTTCCACCAGTCCTTGTTCTCTTCGAACACGGTCTTCACGCCGGTCTCATGGCTGGCGACCTTGAACGGCCCGGTGCCGTTGGCATTCAGCGACGCGTAGTTCGGGTTCTCGTCGGAGGCGGAGGTGACCATCACGGCCTCGTTCGCCTCGGCCCACTCCTTGTCCATGATGCCCCAGGTATCCCACTCGTAGTGCAGGATCGGGTTCGGCCCGGGAGAGACGAAGTCGACCGTGTAATCGTCGACCTTCTCGACCTTCACGTCCGGGCCGATGCGGGTCTTCAGGTCGGATTCCTTCGACCGTACCCGGTCGGCGGAGAACACCACGTCGTCGGCGGTGAAGTCGTTGCCGTTGTGGAACTTCACCCCCTTGCGCAGGTGGAAGCGCCAGCGGTTCGGCTCGATCACCTCCCAGCTCTCCGCCAGGGCGGGCTGGATCTCCAGGTCGGGCCCGCGCTTGGTCAGGCCCTCATAGACATTGCCCAGGGTGCCCAGGGAAAAGGTCTCGTTCAGGCTGTAGGGGTCCAGGCCCCGCAACTCGCCCTGGAAGGCATAGGTGAAGGTCTCCGCGCTGGCGGCACCGCCGGCGCCCAGCATCACGGCACCGGCGGCGAGCGCGAGGAGCGCGCGCCGGCCGCGGCGCATGCGGGGTCGCGCAGTTGTCCTGCTGTCGATCATCGAAGCATCCCCTGTCATTCGCGCCTTCCCCGCAAATGGCGGGCGGCGCTGGTTGGTTGTGACTTGCGCGGCCCATGTCACCGCCGCGTGTCAGCCGCGGTCAGTATCGGCATGGGAACGGGCCCGACGCAAGCCGGGCGCGGTCGCACGGGGGGATGTCGTGTGCCGGTGCCCGGCAGCGGTCAGGACGACCGGCCGGGCGTCCGGATTTCCATGCCGTCCCAGGACTCGCCGGCCGCGATGATGCAGATCGCGTCGTGGGTGGGGTCCACCGCCGCCACGGTCCAGGTGGATCCGTCCGCAGAGGTGAAGAGCAGTACCAGGCGGCCGTCGGCGACGCCGCGCGCAATCGGCTGCTCGCCATATTCTTCGAACAGCATGCGCCGGCCCTCTTCGGCACCGATGCACATGCCGGCCTGCGCGGCCATGGGCAAAAGGGCGAATGCCGCTGCGGCGGCTGCCAGAAGCGTCCTCATCTCGGCCTCCGTCGGTCGGAACCTGGATGAAACCCGCCGGCAGGCGGATTCGTTCCGCCGCCGCAGGCGCAGCTGGTGAGCGCGGCGGCCGCCGCCGCTCAGACGTCCCGTTCGGTGGGCTTCAGTGCCGCCTGGGCCGCGGCCAGGCGCGCGATCGGCACCCGGTAGGGGGAACAGGAGACATAGTCCAGGCCGACCTTCTCGCAGAAGGCGATGGAGGCCGGGTCGCCGCCATGCTCGCCGCAGATGCCCAGCTTCAGGTCGGGCCGGGTCCTGCGGCCGCGCTCTGTGGCGATCTCGATCAGCTCGCCCACGCCGTCCTGGTCCAGGGTCACGAACGGGTCGTTGGGCAGGATGCCGCCGCGGATATAGGCATCCATGAAGCTGCCGGCATCGTCGCGGCTGATGCCGAAGGTGGTCTGCGTCAGGTCGTTGGTGCCGAAGGAGAAGAAGTCCGCGGCCTCCGCGATCTCGGCCGCACGCAGGGCGGCCCGCGGCAGCTCGATCATGGTGCCGACCAGATAGCGGATCTCGTCGACGCCGTTCTCCTTCGCCACGGTGGCGGCAATCGCCTCCACCTTGCGCTTCAGGATCTCCAGCTCCGGCTTGGTGCCGACCAGCGGGATCATCACCTCCGGCACCACCGTCTCGCCCAGCTCCTTGCCGACGGCAATCGCGGCTTCGAAGATGGCGCGGGCCTGCATCTCGTAGATCTCCGGGAAGGTGATCCCCAGGCGGCAGCCGCGATGGCCCAGCATCGGGTTGAACTCGTGCAGGCTCATCGCCCGCTGCCGCAGCTCGTCGACATCCATGCCGGTGGCATAGGCGACGGAGGCCAGGTCCTGGTCGGTCTTCGGCAGGAATTCGTGCAGCGGCGGGTCCAGCAGGCGCACCGTCACCGGCAGGCCGGCCATGATGCGGAACAGCTGCACGAAATCGTCGCGCTGCATCGGCAGGATCTTCGCCAGCGCCTTCTCCCGGCCCGCCTTGTCGCCGGCCAGGATCATCTGGCGGACCAGCGCGATGCGGTCGGCCTCGAAGAACATGTGCTCGGTGCGGCACAGGCCGATCCCCTCGGCACCGAACTTGCGCGCCGTCTCGGCATCCGCAGGCGTCTCGGCATTGGTGCGCACCTTCAGGCGCCGCACTTTGTCCGCCCAGACCATCAGGTCGGCGAACTGGCCGGTCAGCTCCGGCTCGATGGTCGGCACCTCGCCCAGGATCACCTCGCCGGTGGAACCGTCGATGGTGATCATGTCGTACTTCTGCACCACCGTCTGGCCGGCCAGCATCTGGCCCTTCTTGGAATCGATGCGCAGGGAGCCGGCGCCGGAGACGCAGGGCCGGCCCATGCCGCGGGCCACCACGGCGGCGTGGCTGGTGGTGCCGCCGCGCGCGGTCAGGATGCCCTTCGCGGCATGCATGCCGTGGATGTCCTCGGGGCTGGTCTCGATCCGGCAGAGGATCACCTTCTCGCCCTTCTGGGCCATCGCCTCGGCCTCGTCGGCCTCGAACACCACCTTGCCGGCGGCGGCACCGGGCGATGCCGCCAGGCCGGTGGCGATCACCTTGCGCGGCGCCTTCGGGTCCGGCATCGGATGCAGCAGCTGGTCCAGCGCGGCGGGGTCGACCCGGCCGACCGCCTCCTCCTCGCCGATCAGGCCCTCATGCACCATCTCCACCGCGATCCGCACCGCGGCGGCGGCGGTGCGCTTGCCCGACCGGGTCTGCAGCAGCCAGAGCTTGCCGCGCTGCACGGTGAACTCGATGTCCTGCATGTCGCGGTAATGGCCTTCCAGGCGCTCGAAGACACGCACCAGCTCGGCATAGAGCTCCGGCATCGCTTCTTCCATCGCCGGCTTGTTGCCGCGCGCCAGCTTCTTCGCCGCGACGGTCAGCTGCTGCGGCGTGCGGATGCCGGCCACCACGTCCTCGCCCTGGGCGTTGATCAGGTACTCGCCGTACCACTGCTTCTCGCCGGAGGATGGATCGCGGGTGAAGGCGACGCCGGTGCAGGAGGTCTCCCCCATATTGCCGAACACCATCGCCTGCACGTTGACCGCCGTGCCCCATTCGCGCGGGATGTTGTGCAGGTGGCGGTAGGTCACCGCGCGCTGGTTCATCCAGCTGCCGAAGACGGCGCCGATCGCGCCCCACAGCTGGTCGTGGACGTCCTGCGGGAATGGCGCCCCGGTCTCCTCCTGCACCCGCGCCTTGTAGCGCTCCACCAGGACCTGCCACTGGTCGGCCTCGATCTCGGTGTCCAGGGTGACGTCGAGGTCTTCCTTGTGGACCTCCAGCAGCTCCTCGAAATGCTCGTGCCCGACACCCAGCACCACGTCGGAATACATCTGGATGAAGCGGCGATAGCTGTCCCAGGCGAAGCGCTCGTCGCCGGAGGCCTTCGCCAGGCCCTGCACCGTCTCGTCGTTCAGGCCCAGGTTCAGCACCGTGTCCATCATGCCGGGCATCGACGCGCGGGCACCGGACCGGACCGACACCAGCAGCGGCAGCTCCGGGCTGCCGAAGCGCGCCTCGCCGACCTTCGCCTCGATCGCGCGCAGACCCTCGTCGACCTGTGCCTGCAGGCCGTCCGGATAGGTCTCGCCATGGTCGTAGTACCAGGTGCAGACCTCGGTGGTGATGGTGAAACCGGGCGGCACCGGCAGGCCCAGATTGCTCATCTCCGCCAGGTTGGCGCCCTTGCCGCCCAGCAGGTTGCGCATCTCCGCGCGGCCCTCGGCCGAACCGCCGCCGAAGTTCAGGACCCATTTGTGGGTGGCTTCGTCGGTCCGGAGCATCGCCGTTTCGCTCATCTCTGCCTCTGTCGTCGTGGTGCGCGCCGCATCCGCCGCCGGCCGCAACTAGCCCTCAATGCGCGAGAAGTCGGCCACGGCGTCCAGGGTTCCCCTGATCCGCCGCAACAGCCGCAGCCTGTTCTCGCGCAGGTCCGCATCGTCCGCATTCACCGTCACCCGGTCGAAGAAGGCATCGACCGGCTGGCGCAGACCCGCCAGCGCCGCGCAGGCGCCGGCGAAATCCTCCGCCGCAAGCGCCGTTCCCGCCCGGCCCGCCGCCGTTTCCAGCGCGGTGGCCAGCGCCTGCTCCTCCGCCGCGGCGAAGCGCGACGGATCGGCTGCGCCGTCATAGGCACGCCCGTCGCGCTTCTCCTCGATGGCGACGATGTTCGCCGCCCGGCGATAGGCAGCCAGCAGGTTGGCGCCGTCATCGCTCTGTAGCAGATCGCCCAGCGCGTGGACACGCTTCATCAGCAGCAGGATGTCGTCCGGTGCGCCTGCATCCCCGCCAGCCGCCTCCTGTCCGGTCGGCGCGAAGGCGGCGGCGATCAGGTCGTGCCGCACCCCCTCGTCGCGCAGATGCACGACCAGCCGGTCGGCCATATAGGCCAGCACCTCCTCCGCCGCCTCGCCCAGCAGCGGGCGCAGCGGCAGGCGCAGGCCGTTCTCCAGCACGATGCGGATCACCCCCAGCGCGGCACGGCGCAAGGAGAAGGGGTCGCGCGACCCGGTCGGCTTCTCGCCGATCCGGAAGAAGCAGGCCAGGGTGTCCAGCTTGTCGGCCAGCGCGGTCACCGCCGCCACCGGGTCGGTCGGGCAGCGGTCGTTCGGCCCCAGCGGCGAGTAATGCTGCGCCACCGCCTCCGCCACCGCCGCATCCTCGCCATCGTGCAGCGCGTAGTAACGCCCCATGACGCCCTGCAGCTCGGGGAACTCGCCCACCATCTCGCTGGTCAGGTCGGCCTTCGCCAGCAGCGCCGCCCGGTCGCAGGCGGCGGCCTCGGCACCGGGCACCTGCGGCGCGATCCGCGCGGCCAGCGCGCGCATCCGCGCCACCTTCTCGCCCAGGCTGCCCAGCTTCGCGTGATAGACGATGCCGTCCAGCGCGCCCACCCGGTCGGCCAGCTTCGTCCGGCGATCGGTGTCCCAGAAGAAGCGCGCGTCCGACAGGCGCGCGCGGAGCACGCGTTCGTTGCCCGCCACGATCCGGGTGCCGCCGTCAGTGGCTTCCATGTTGGAGACGATGACGAAGCGCGGCTGCAGCCGCCCCTCCGGATCGTTCAGCGCGAAATACTTCTGGTGCGTGCGCATCGAGGTGACCAGCACCTCGCGCGGGATCTCCAGGAAGTCGGCATCGAAGCCGCCCAGCAGGACCACCGGCCATTCCACCAGGCCCGCCGTCTCCGCCAGCAGGCCCGGATCCTCGGCCACGGCCAGGCCCTCCGCGGCCGCAGCCTTCGCCGCCGTTTCAGCGATGATCGCCCGCCGTTCGGCCGGGTCCAATACCACCTTGGCCGCCCGCAGCTTCGTCCGGTAATCGTCGAACCCGGTCACCTCGAACGGCTCCGGCGCCAGGAAGCGGTGGCCGCGGGTGGTCCGGCCGCTCGACAGATGACCGAAGGCGAAGGGCACCACCGCCCCGTCCAGCAGCGCCGTGATCGCGTGCAGCGGCCGCACCCAGCGCAGGTCGGTATCGCCCCAGCGCATGCTCTTCGGCCAGGGCAAAGCCGCCAGCGCGTCGGGCAGGATCTCCGCCAGGATTTCCGCCGTCGGGCGGCCCTCGATGCGCTGCACGGCGTAGAGGAAGCTGCCCTTCGGCGTCTCCCGGACCTCGCACTGGTCGACACTCTCCAGGCCGGCGCCGCGCAGGAAGCCGGCGATCGCCTTCTCCGGCGCGTCCGCGCGCGGTCCCCGGCGTTCCTCGGTCCGGCCCGCCTGCTCCAGCGGCAGGCCGGTCACATGCAGCGCCAGCCGGCGCGGCGTGACGAAGCTCGCGATCGAATCGAAGTCCAGGTTCTGTGCGGCCAGGCGCTCGCGCACCAGCCGCTCCAGCGCGGCGGCCGCGTCGGCCTGCATGCGCGCCGGCATCTCTTCCGAGAGGGTCTCCAGCAGAAGCTCGGCCATCGGTTCAGCCCGCCTGCCCTTCCGCCACCGTGGCAGCGCCATGGCCGCGGCTCTCCAGCCAGGCGGTGCAGCTGGCGCGCGCCAGGGTGCGGACCCGGCCGATATAGGCCGCCCGCTCTGCCACGCCGATGACGCCGCGGGCATCCAGCAGGTTGAAGGTGTGGCTCGCCTTCATGCACTGGTCATAGGCCGGCAGCGGCAGCTTCGCCTCGGTCAGGCGCAGGCATTCCGCCTCGCACTCGCCGAAGCGGCGGAACAGCACCTGGGTGTCGGCATGCTCGAAATTGAAGGCGGAGAATTCGCGCTCCGCCTGCAGGAAGACGTCGCCATAGGTGGCGCCGGCGCCGTTCCAGTCCAGGTCATAGACATTGTCGATGCCCTGGACGTACATCGCCAGGCGCTCCAGGCCGTAGGTGATCTCCCCCGACACCGGGCGGCAGTCGAAGCCGCCGACCTGCTGGAAATAGGTGAACTGGGTGACCTCCATGCCGTCGCACCAGATCTCCCAGCCCAGACCCCAGGCGCCCAGGGTCGGGCTCTCCCAGTCATCCTCGACCAGCCGCAGGTCGTGCGCGCTCGTGTCGATTCCGATCGCGCGCAGGCTGTCGAAATAGCGGTCCAGGATGTCGTCGGGGCTGGGCTTCAGCAGCACCTGGAACTGGTAGTAGTGCTGCAGCCGGTTCGGGTTCTGGCCGTAGCGGCCGTCCTTCGGCCGGCGCGAGGGCTGGACATAGGCCGTGGACCAGTGTTCCGGCCCCAGCGCGCGCAGGGTCGTCGCCGGGTGGAAGGTGCCCGCGCCGACTTCCATGTCATAGGGTTGCAGGATGATACAGCCTTGCGCCGCCCAGAACTGCTGTAGGGTCAGTATGAGATCCTGGAATGACGGCGCCCCGGCTGCAGGACGCCTGGCCATCGCCATTGCCGCCTTGTCTGTCTCGGGTTCCGGAAGAGCGCGCGGAACTTAGCCAGCGGCCCCGGGCCGGTCAAGCAGCGCGGCGGCCGATGCCGGGGGCGCGGGGCGACTGCCTATGGCGGTATGCGACAGCGGCAGGCATCGCGCCCATGGCCAGCCGCCGGGGGCACGGATATCTTGCCCGGAAAACAGCGATGTCGGCGCGGGACCGGCATGCCGGGAGTAGGGAACGAATTGACAATGCAGCAGCTGCTCGACGCCGTCTCCTACATGGCGCATGGCTATTGCCTGCTGTGGGAACCGTGGCTGATCGCCCTCCATGCCGGCTCCGACATCGCCATCGCGCTGGCCTATTTCGCGATCCCTGCGGCCATCGTGATCTTCCTGCGCCGCCGGCCGGATCTGCAGTTCTCCGGCCTGGCGATGCTGTTCGCGGCATTCATCCTGTTCTGCGGCCTGACCCATGTGATGTCCGCGATCACCCTCTGGCTCGCCGTCTATGAGGTCCAGGGCGCGTTGAAGCTGGCGACGGCGCTGGTCTCTGTCGCGACGGCCATCGTCATCTTCCCGCTGATCCCCAAGGCCCTGGCGATCCCCAGTCCCGCCAGCCTGCAGCGCAGCAACGCGCAGCTCGCCGCGGAGATCGAGGCGCATGAACGCACCCTGCGCGAACTGCGTGCCATGAAGGCGGAGCTGGAGCGTCGGGTGCACGACCGCACCGCGGAGGTGGAAGAGGCGAATCACCGCCTGCGCATCCTGACCCGCGAGGTCGTGCACCGGTCGAAGAACCTGATGGCGGTGATCCGCAGCCTGGCCTACCAGACCGCCAAGACCAGCGACGACAAGGGCGACTTCCTGGACAAGCTGACAGGCCGGCTCGCCGCCCTGGCGGATGCGCTGGACGCCGTGGTCCGCAACCAGTGGCACGGCGCCGCGGTCGAGGACCTGCTGCGCGGCCAGCTGGCCTATTCCATGGACACCTTCCCCGACCGCATCGCCATCGCAGGGCCGGACCTCCTGGTGCGGCCGGAAGCCGCCCAGCAGCTGGGCCTGGCGATCCATGAACTGGCGACCAACGCGGTGAAGCATGGCGCGCTGTCCGGTGAGGCAGGACATGTCCGGCTGAACTGGCGACTGACCGGCGGCGAAGCGGATCCCGACGCCGCCTTCATCCTCGACTGGCAGGAAGAATGGCCAGAGTGCGACAGGCTGCAGCAAGACGGGGCGTCGCAGGGGACACCATCCGGCCCGACGGTCGAGAGCCCGGCCCATGGCGGCTTCGGCACCATGCTGCTGGAGCGCGCGGTACCGACCGCCCTGCGGGGCCGCGCCAGCCGGGAGATCGGGCCGGCCGGCATGTCCTATCGCCTGGAAGTGCCGCTGGCCGAGCTGCGGCCCCGCGACGCCAAAGAGCAGGAAGAGCGGATCAACGCCGCCTTCGCCACCGACACTGCCTAGCGCCAGCCCGCAGGCGGGGCCGTCAGCCGAACGGCTTCTCCCCGAACGGGCAGTCGGGTCGGGCGCAGGCCGCCTTCGAGCCGACCGGAACGAAGGCGTCGCAGACCCGGCAGCGCATGGTCTCCGCCGCGTCGGGATGCGCCTTGCGGTCGGGCGGCGGTGGCGGGTCCTGCCGCGCCGGCGGCCCTTGCTTGCGGCCCCAGGAGCGGAAGGCGATGGCCACCGCGCCGATCGCGACGATGATGACGAGGATCTTCAGCAGCATGTCAGGGTCGGGCTCTCGCGATGGGGCTCAACGGGACGGGGCTCAACGGGACGGGACTGGCCGGGAACGTGCTCGCCGGTTGTCACGACGGCCATGCTACAGGCCGAAGCGGTTCCACAACAGGCGGTCTTCCACCGCAGCCAGGATCTGCTCCGGCAGCGCGGCAAGGCCGGGCGCGGCGGCAGCGGCGGAAACCGGGCCGCCGTCGCGCGCCATGCGCAGCCCCATGCGCCGCTGCAGCCAGGAGGAGCGGGTGCGGATCGGCCGCAGGCGCACATGCTTGCCGAAGCGCGCCCGCATCACGCTGCGCAGGTCGCCGATGCCGTCGACCAGGCCCAGCGCCTGCGCTTCCCCGCCCAGCCAGAAGGCGCCGCTGAACAGCTCCGCCTCGCGGTCGGCGGCCAGCTTCTTGCCCCGACGCGCCCGGACCCAGTCGGTGAAGGCTTCATGCAGCCGGGCCTGCAGGTCCTTCAGCCGCGCGACATCCTCCGCGCGCTCCGGCAGGAACGGGTCGAGGAAGGATTTCTGCGTGCCCGCGGTGTGGACGCGTCGTTCCAGCCCCAGCTTCTCCAGCAGGCCCTGCGCGCCGAATCCGGCTGCGATCACCCCGATGGACCCCAGGATAGAGGCGCGGTCGGCATAGATCTCGTCCGCCGCACAGGCCAGCCAGTAGCCGCCGGAGGCGGCGACATCCTCGGCAAACGCGTAAACGGGCACGCTCTTCTCGTCTGCAAGCTGGCGGATGCGCCCGGCGATCGCGGCGGACTGCATCGGCGCGCCGCCCGGCGAATTGATCGCCAGCGCCACCGCGGCCAGCCCCTTCGGCTTGAAGGCCTCCTCGATCGGGCCGGCCAGCGCCTCCAGGTTCAGTCGGGACGCGCGCAGCCCGCCAGCCGGCGGGCCGATCACGCCATAGAGCCGGAGGACGGTGACCTGCGGCCGGCGGCGGAACCAGCGGCGCGGCGGCCAGAGGGCGCGCCCTTCCGCCGGACCAGGCTGCGCCGGGGAGTGAGGACCAGGCTGCGCTGGGGAGTGAGGACCAGGCTGCGCTGGGGAGTGATCTGTGCTGGACATGGCGGGTAGATAGGCGGCACGGCGCGGCGCAGCAAGCAATCCGCGAAAATGCGGCGGCCGGCCCGCTCAGAACGCGGTGTCAGGGATGGCAGCACCGTCGCGCAGAACCGCCTCGGCCGCCGGAAGATAGCGCCCGTCACCGCCATGCAGCACCAGGCCGGGACCAAGCCGGAACGGCGCCCTGCCATCCTTGCGCCAGCGCAGCAGAAGCCGCTTCGCCGGCTGGCCGGCGCGGGGCCAGAGCGGCGCCGCCGCCAGGCCCCTGCCGCCGCCGGGAAAGGCCGCCAGCAGGTCGGGCAGCCGCTCGATGCGCTGGATCAGGGTCACCGTGCCGCCCGGTCGCACCAGATGGGCCAGCACCGTCACCCAGGCGGCCATGTCGCCGGCCGCGCGCTCCGCCCGCGCCCGCTCCCGCGCCGGGGAGGCCGCCGGCCGCCGGCCCGTCGCGGCGAAGAAAGGCGGGTTCGCCATCGCATGATCGAACACCGCATGGCCCAGCCGCCGGCGAAAGGCCGGCCGCAGGGCATCGGCGCAGATCACCCGGAAACGTACCGCCAGCCCGTTGGCCGCTGCGTTGCGCGCCGCCGCCAGGGCCGCATCGGCCTGCAGTTCCACCCCCGTCGCGCGCGTGCCGGCGACCCGGGCGAGCAGGCAGAGCGCCGCCGCGCCGGTGCCGGTGCCGATCTCCACCACCCGCTGGCCGGACACCGCCGGTACCGCGGCGGCCAGCAGCACGGCGTCGGAACCGGCACGCTGCAGACC
>MDTD01078660.1_pt1 | contig 22478 bp, 13 predicted proteins | sample 811221 | NCBI WGS metagenome assembly MDTD01 (sample SAMN05326646, study PRJNA326480) | marine metagenome | isolation source: seawater | place: Pacific Ocean: South West | collected 2011 | reverse complement strand
GGAGGAGAAGAATGAGAATGGTTATTAAAAAGAACAAGAAAAGCAAGAAACGTAAGCCTAATAAACCAGAAGCACCCAGGCCAACTATACCTAATGAAGTATTGAAAGAATTTTTAGAAACAAAAATCAATGTTGACGATTCTAAGAATGTAATAAATATAACTGATAGATTTTTATGGGAAAGTGAAGACCTACAACGATATAGAGTCAACGTGTGGATGCGGGAAGAAGTAGAGAATATGTATTGCGACAGAAACTTTATTGGCTACTCTTGGTTTTTACATTATGAACCCTCAACTAAAACTATTGTTAATAAAACAATCGAACCCAAGCCCGATGACGAAAGAAAAAGTATTTTTAAGTAAAGTCTAAGGTTGATATTTGACGATGTGTAGTATATAACAAAGAGGTCAAACATATTGACGATTACAATGAATGGTCGCAAGATTACTTTTAATCTTAACTGTGGTTGGTTGAGATGGGGATACGGTTGGCCCTGTCCCCCTTTTTACAATGGAGAAAAAAAATGAAAAAAATTCTATTTACAATTTGTTTGCTCTTGATGGTCAGTAGTAATGTATTTGCAAAAGAAGAAAATGCAGTATACTACAAAGCTATGAATCCTTGTGATGTCATCAAAGGTTTTGGTTATTACCTCAAAGATGTGGGTTGTAGAGTTGGCTATGGTGCAAAAACAATTATCACTGCACCATTAAAAGCAGAGGTTTATTTTCCAGAACCGAATTATTTCAAATACACTCCACCAACTTTGGATTTTGATTACACTCCTCCGGGTTGGGAAAGACTAGGGAAACCCAAGCAAGAAGGTAGTGTTAGATTTTTGTTTTTTAAATATTGAGTTGACATTTAGTTTTGATATTGTATAATGAGTTTTGGTTTTGGAGATCTTGCTGTTCCCACTAAGTGTTCGGATCTTTAAAAGTAGATCGGCTGGGAATTATCAGGACGGTAATCAACAAACATGCGGCAGTAGCTTAGTTGGTTAAAGCCCCGTTCTTATAAAGCGGAGATCGCTGGTTCAAGTCCAGCCTGCCGTACTTTGGCCTGATAGTTAAACGGATATAACAAGGGTCTTCTAAACCCTAGTTCGAGGTTCGATTCCTCGTCGGGCTACTGTACTTCCATCAATAAAGGCAAGTTTTACGGTTCTTGGCCGAGATGGAAGCCGTCCCAAACCGTCATTTTTTATTTTAAAAAAGGAAAAAGCCAAATGATTAAGTTCAAAAGAAATGCAAAATTTTGGGGATTGGATCTTTCAGAACTTGAAGAAGATTTTAAAAAGGAACTTGAAACCCAAAGAAGAATTTCTAAGTATATTAGAAATATGATCAAAAGCGGTAAAATTGTAGAAATTACAAAAAATCAATACGTTAAATACTCAGATGGAACTGAGCAAACAAAGGCACAGTTCAAGAATTCGGTTCATCACTTGTTTGACAAAGACACTTGTAGAGAATCAATGAAACGTAACTGCGTTTCAATTGTTCTTAATAGATATAGCAGTTATTGGGGAAGAAATGAAGACAGGATTCTTGACATCAAATCTCCTATTGGGTTTAAGTATAAATCTTTTACGTTTAGTGAGCCCGCGATTAGGATTGACAAAGAAAACAAAGTTCTTCTTGTTAGAACAATGTATACGCCTAAAGGTGAATTTAAAAAAGTTCCCTACAAGTATAGTTTAAAAGAAGATCTTATTACAAAAATAGATTTTGGCGGCAACTTTTCTTTCACGCAAAAATGCTTTGTTGCTGGAGTTGACGTTGAAGTAAGTGAATCTTACGTTCCTGATGATATCCTTGCTTTTGATATTAATAAAGATTCTAAATCTTGGATGTATTTTAATAACGGAACTGTAACAACCAAGCCCGAAACTTTGATTAAGCTAGAAGAAGAAATCAGAGAAATCAATAAGTCTTTAGATAAAGATAAAAAGGTTACGGTTAAAAGGAGACAATTAAGATCTAAACAACGTAGAAAGCTAAGATTGCAAATTCAGAAAAAACACAAAGAGGCCAATAAAATTGTTTTAAGAATTTGTAAAGATATTCTGTCAACAGTTATTAAAAACAAACAATTGTTTTGCATTGACAGTGTGAGAATTGCAACATCTGGAACTTTTGGTCAAGATAAAATTATCCCAAACCTACAAACAATGTGTGAAAATCAAGGGGTTCCGTTTTATGTTGTTCCTTGTAAAAATACTTCCAGAAGGTGTTCGCTTTGTGGACACATCCATGCAAATAACAGAAAAACTACTGACGATTTCCATTGTATTAAATGCGGACATCAGGACAATGCACAATTAAACGCAGCGTATAACATCGCCTACCAAGGCAAAAGACTCTTAGACGCTGGAGTTCCTTTTGGGAATTGGCATCGTCGAAGTGTAGATAAGTTGGTTGAAGAATATACTGTTAGCAACAAAGTTGAGTTTTCAGATGTTTCTCACGCAAGTTAACAGACATCAAAAAAACATCAATTCCTCCATCAACAAAGCTAAGTTTTGCGGTTCTTAATAGCAAGGAGAAAACAAAATGAATCCCTACAAGAACGGCTACAGTGTCTCACCTCAACTAAAACGATTGGATCTTGAAGAGTCTCCCTTTCATCGTGATGAAAATTACGACGATTACATAGAAGAAAAAAAGAAAGCCTGTAAAGCTCAGCAGGTCTATCTACTACACAATATCTTTCTAACAAGCCGTGTTTTAAACTATCTTCAAGATTTAATTAATATTCACGCAAATTGGGTAAAACCTCCATATACTTTTGATAACATAGCGATGCAGTTACAAGAAGACATTGCTATTCATTCTGCTATCAATGGAAAAGATTCTCTGGAAGCAACACATGTCTGCTTTCCTTCTGGTTGGAGACCCGAAGAAAAAATAGGCAGACCTTTATCAGAAATTCATGCACCAATTCCAGGTATGAATCTATCTGATAGTTATAAATTAGCAGAAATAGCGAGTCAGAAAGGTCCATTAAAAAGATTTGTCTGGTCTCCCGTTTTTGAAAATAAAATTAATTTTCACCCAGATTTACCAAAACAAAAATTCAATCCAAGCAATCCATTTGTGAAAGTAAAAGTAGAAAAACAAATAACAATACCAATTCCAAAATTAAATTGTTTTATTTTTATATTAAGACAATATTTGGTTGATCCAGTTTTTCCAGATCTGTACAACGCATGTGCTGGAATGACTCCAGAGCAAAGAAAGTATAAGAATATTGATGAGGGGTTCTTACAATATTTATCTGAAAAAAAATAATAAACATGCACTTGTATTATTTCAATGTGTATACTATAATACAATAGTTAATAAACTTTGTAATACGGGGCATACCAATGTATAATTTGTGCTGTATCAGTAATGATCTCAAGGAAAAGGGAATCTCTTTTAGGACTATGACCTTTAAGAGATTTCTTCAATTATGCGAACAATCTGGAGACGAAAAAGCTTTATTCGAACTAGGATCACGTTGGTTAAACAATGTTGAGGTTACTATAGAGTCTATCAAACACTGTAGTAGAAACAACTGGGGATATCGTGTATCATCCTCAATTTTTCCATGTTTAACTCATCCTGAATTCAAATATGATATATCTGACGTTCCTCAGTACAAAGAAATAATGCAAATTTTTGCAGTAAATAGACCTGCACTAATTTGGACTCCTAAAAGAGATGAAGAACGTGAAATGTATGAAGACGAAGATATATCATTGAGAGTCAGATTATCAACACATCCAGATCAATTTAACGTTTTAGCAAGTAATAACCAAAATGCGGTAAATAAAACTATAAACGAACTTAATTATCAAGGTTGGTTAATGGATCAGCTAGGATGCCAACGAAATCATTTTAACCCGATTAACATTCATGTTAACTGCACCGATGGTAGTTTGGAAGAGATAGCACAAAGATTCATGTCTAACCTAAAAAGATGTCACATCTCTGTAAAAAAGCGTATAGTATTAGAAAATGAAGACAAAGGATGTTGGAATGTGCAAAATCTAATTGATTATTTTTACAAACCTTACAGAATTCCAATTACATTTGATAATCTTCATCATATGTGCAATCCTTCACCTTTATTGAATAATGATAAGTTGGCTATGGAAGAATGTGCAAAAACTTGGAATTGTCGTCCAATATTTCATTATAGTGAATCAAATCCATACAAGACTAATCCAAGAAGTCATGCAGAAATGCCACGTAGTTTTCCCCAAAATAATCAATATGACTGGGATATTGAATTGAAATCAAAAGACAAAGCTATTCGTGCAGTTGCATCAATGGCAATAAATCACGATATGAAAAAGTTAAAATTAAAATCTGATGCAGCAAGGTGGAAAACTTTACTAAGCGATCAAGGAATTCAAAATAATGGCTGGAATATATAATGGAAGAATATAGGATAATAGTTGTTGAGGAAGGGGAAATAAATCGCGGCCTTGATGATTCAGAACTCGCCACGCTATCCAAAGCGAATCATGTTGTTATGAGAAAAAATGACAATACATGTGTTGCACTTAAAGATAAATGGAAATCGTTAAATCATCAAACGGTTACTATTTATCTTCCAGAAAAAAGGGAATTATAAAATGTCATACTTTGTAAAATGTAGTAATCTTGAATATAACTCTACCAATATGTTTGTACAGCATTTCCCAGATTACAACTCCGCTTTGAATTTTGCTGAACAAAAGGTTCAAGAGGGATATTCTACGACCTTGCACTCTGGCTCAACACATGTTCATGTTCATCCCGTGGATGAGCAAGAAGAGTCATCAACCCCAGATCCCGTCCAACCTCTAGATCCGAATCCTGTTCAGCCGGTTGATCCAGTGCAGCCAACGAATGTGCCTAAAAACGTTCTCCACCTTGGAATTATTGAAGGTGAAAATATTAGCAACGATGATCTCGTTCACAATGGAGATGTGCTAAAAAAAGCGGCGGGTGATGGTGAGAGTCTTTATTTTCCATCTGGAACTTATGAGTTTGACAGAGCTGTACAGTGGCAATCTAAAAAAGATATCGTTATAAAAGGAGACGGTAAATCCTCTAAAATCTGTCAGAGAAATATGGGGACACGTCCCGGCCTTTTTATTTTTGAATCGTGTTACAATGTAAGTGTTTCAAGTCTACAACTAGTTGGAACAAATGCTCTGGGTTTTGTTCCAGATTCAGTATCTAGTGCAGAATATGCAATAGGTTGTTTTCAATCTAAGAATGTTACAGTCAGTGATTGCGACATATGGGGTTGGCCTGCTGATAAAACAATTTTCTTTAGAGATTGTTGGTGTGTCAAGGTTACAAATTGTCTTTTGTATTTCAATATTAGTCGAGGTCAGGATGGTGCTGACATTTATGTACAAGAGTCAAAAAGTCCTTTTGAAGATGGAATAACTAGATATATTGAGATTACAAACAATAGACTTCTTTCTAATAATCTTGGTGGAGTTTTATGTACAAGTCCAAATTCTGGTTTAATAGTTTCAAATAATACAGTTGTTACTTGTGACGAAAACATGTTTGAAATTCAGTCACCCTCTCTTATAAATAGAAAAGAAGGTATAGAATTAAATTACACAGCATCTGATGCAGATGGTAACAATAGAGATGTACATGAAGCAATTTGTGCAAACAATTTAGTTAAAAATACAAGATGGTCTGGCATCTATTGTAATAATTCAAAAGAAACTCTTACGGGGCCAGGGGGGATAAAGGGCTCTATTACAGGCAACACAGTAATAAATACTTGTCAAGAACAAAAAAAATATCAAATGGGAAACAAACGTGCTGGAATTTGTATCCAACAACATCAACAGTTGACTATTTCTAATAATGTTATTAGAGGTATTGGTGTAGATCCTACATCAGGACAAGAGCATTCGGGAATAATTTTGGAATGTTCAACAGACAAAACTGCAAATATCAATGCTACAGCAATCGTTAGCAACAATATAATTACCGATGTTAAGGGTCGTGGTATTACTGTTGGTAAAACAAATGCCAGATATAATATTGTGAATAACATTGTTCAAAATTGTGATAAAAACTTTTTATTAGTTTATGTTTCAACGAAAGCTAAATTAAACATAAACAACAACAGCTTTCTAAATGAGATTGATAATTATTCAACAAGTCCAATGATTTTAATTTCTGGAGGCAAAGACGGTGATGTCAATTTTACAGACAATACTGTCAGCTCAGAAGATAAGCCCATCTTTTCAAAATCTGCAATACTTTTTAGATGTTCATTATCTGATGCAAAAATTAGCTCTAATAGGTTTATTGGACCAGCTACATCTTATTCAAATGTCCGTGCTATTTATTTGGATGTAATAAAAAAGAATGGGCGACATCAAGAAATGATTTTAAAAGACAATTATATAGCCAATGTTAAATATGGTATATATGGGGGAGGATCTCCCACGAATACCTCTGGGCCAACTATTATAGAGGGCACCACATGGGAGAACGTAACTGTAAAAATTAGTAAAGATTCTCATGACTATATTTTTGAAGGTAAAAGAACTTTCGATGGTAGGATTACAATTTTTTCTGATTCAAATCCAAGCAAAGGAACTTGGCTACGTGGTGATGAAAGAATTGTAAAAAATCCATCAACAAACTCTCCTTATTGTTTTATTTGCGTTAAAGTAAACAGTAACGGGTCTGGTCAATGGATGAGTGGAGCTTTATTAAAGAACAGATAAAACTAACCAAGGAGAAATAATATGTCGCAGTTATTAAGATTAGAATCCACTCTTAACTGTATTTCAGTTTCTTTAGATGTTCCTACCGATCTTATGCCCAAAGCAGATGGCACAGTGGGTCCGGGGTCAGTTCCACAAAGTGTAGCTAACTTAAAATTCCGCAAGGTTGGAGATATCGACTGGATTGATGCACAACCATTGTGTCCTATCAAAACAACCAGATATCATGGTGGAAAGAGAAAAAATTATTCAGTAGATTATTATACTGGAAGTATTCTGTTTTTGTATCCCGGTACAGAGTATGAAATTCTAGTAACCCTGCGTGGCATAACGTACACAAAAACAATCAGAACTCGAATGGACGTTCATCAGATTACTCCTCATGGAGATGTTAGAAAAGTTCCCACAACTCTCGACGCTAATAACAATGTTATTATCACCGAAGGTGGTCCAGATGAAGATCATCCCGTTGTGTATGATGGTGAAAATATGTATCTTGACTGCAATCGTTTTTACATAAATGTTCCTAATGTATTAATCAAAAATCTCAGATTGGGTGGTCAGTGCAATATACGGGCTAACAATGCCAGACTTCATAATTGCACGCTAAATGATACTTCTTATCTTGTAATGATTTATGCTAACAATGCGACAATTACAAATTGCAGGCTACTCGGAAATGAAACAACAGACGTGAATGGCTATGCTGGCGAGGGGGTGCAAACAGATAAAAAGAACCGAGGTACTGTTATTAAGGGTTGTGAAATTAAAGGCGTAGCCGATGCATATTCTTACGGTTGGGGTAATATTGACTTTATTGACAATGTCGTCCACACAATTATAGACGACCTTTTTGAAAGCGATGAAAACTGGGACAACCTAAGGTGTTACGCAAATATTTTTGCGGGAGACGAAAGGCTTACTCATGAAGGTGTACGTCCCCATAATGGATTTTCCATGCAGCCTATGAACAGTGGTCCTTGGTATATCATCGGGAATGCTTTTAGAGTTGCACCAGAACAAAGCTGGGTAAAAAAAGGCAGAGCTGGTGGGCCAGTATTTTTTGCAAATAATTATGTGAGGGTTAATTCTACTAGTAATCAAGCATATATCGAAAACTGGTGGAATAAATCTCTTGGATGTTTTTGTAATAATGTTTTCTTTTCAGAGGTTGACTATAGACTTGCTCGACGAGCTGGTGATTACAATTACGATTTCATTAAGAATCATGGTCGGTTTGAAAGCAATGTCTATATTTATCCTAACGGCAAAGAGGGACATCTTTGGGATACACAAGATGGAAGACTTACAGTTGCACAAGCCCAGACCAAGGGATTTGAAATTAATTCAGCTTATGCAACCGAAGCAGATCTAGTTGGCGATGGGGTTGCGGCAAACTTTACAACCGCTAAAGTAATTACTGGAATTACAAGTGGTGGATTTGGAGCTTCTACTTGGGAGAAGCCTTATGATTTCTCAGATGGAGTTGTTGATCCAGATCCTCAACCAGAACCAGATCCCGACTGTTCTCAATACGAAGCAGAACTAGCAAACTATCGTCGTATACTACAAGAAGGATTAACATTAAAGCAACAACTTGAAGCTGAAATTGCGTCTCTTAACACGCAAAACGCAGCGTTAATTAGTCAGGTTAATTCTTTAACATCTGAAAAGAATAACTTAACCGCACAGGTGAGCGTTTTGGAAATACAAGTAGATACTTTAAGTGTTGCTGGTCAAGCATGTCAAGCAGAAGTTGACCGTCTTAGCGAATCTTTAAAAGCGTGCAACGACGCCTCTAATGCAAAAGATCAACAAATTTCTACGTCAAACGCTATGATTTCTGATCGTGATTTAATTATCAATGATTTAAATGTCCAATTGGCAAATTGCGTTGATAATGAAGAGGTAAATAGATTACAAAATCAAATCACAGCATTACAAGAACAGTTAAACAATATAGTGTTAGCCTGGAATCAGTTTAAACAACTCCTCGGCGATTAAGTATAAGGAGACAATTTATGACAATTTCTAGAAAAATCATAGATGCAGATGGTCAGCCAGATGGTGGTAGTGGAATCGTATCTGGTGCTGGTTCAAAAGGGTTAACACCTTCTGAAAAACTAAATTCTAATAACAAAATTAATGCACCGGAGACTGTTGACCAATCCATTTCTGAAATAAACTCGGATTTACAAGATCGTTATGACCACGAAAACTACTATGGGGGTGACTCTGACGGTGGAAATACTGCACCTGTTGCTAATAATAATGCAAGTTCGGTAAATAATGATAGTGACACCGGTGCTAGTGTTATCATTGATGTTCTGGCTAATGATACTGACGCTGAAGGTAATACCTTAACCATTAACTCTTTCACACAGCCATCAAATGGAACGGTCACCCAGGTTGGGCAAACTTTACAATATCAAGCTGATGCTGGATATGACGGTTCAGACTCGTTTACTTATGACTGTACAGACGGAACAATAGTGTCTAATACCGCTACGGTTAACATGACTGTAAACCTTAGACCGGGTGCTAATAATGATGCGGGTTCGGTAAACAATGATACTAAAACAGGTGGTAGTGTTATTATTGACGTTCTAGCTAACGATACTGTCGCTGCAGGCAAGACTTTAACTATAAATTCTTTCACTCAGCCAACAAACGGAACCGTTACCCAAGTGGGACAAACATTGCAGTATCAAGCTAACGCCGGATATCATGGGTCCGATTCTTTTACTTATGACTGCACAGATGGTATATTAACATCTACTGGAACAGTCAATATGACTGTAACCCTATCTACAAGAACGGTTACCATCGGAACGACTGGAGACTATTCCACATGGGCAAATTGGAACAATTCAAGCGAGGAGGACTACGCTGAACACGATACTGTAGGATCTTTACCTTTAACGGTTATCTTCCAATCTGGAGAAATTCATGATGCTAGTAGATATACGAACGATTATTTTCGTGGAACATGGGACAATGTAGCAAGTTCGCTGACAGTTACCAGCGAAGGATTTACTGGAATTCCTTATGGTGAAACTGGAGGCAATGGAACTTATTTTCGTTGCAACCATGTAGATAAATTGACAGGACATGGATCGACAGCTGGATCTTTCGGCACAATTAAATGGACAGAAATAGAGATTGATTGTCCAACTACTAATGGTGGTCATGTTGGAACTTTTACATTCAGATATTCATCTGGTATTGATTTTATAGCCGATAGATGTATATTCAGAAGTTATACTTCGACAAATAACATCTGTGGTTTATTTCTAGTTAGAGATTATTGTACTAGTGGAAGTATTAGTATTACAAATAATTTATTTTATGATATATCATCAACCGGTACAGGCTGCGGAGCCGTTCTTTATTATGTTAGTTCTTCAGGAAACCCTGATCATCTTGTTAAATTTTTAAACAACACTGTTGTAAAAGCAGAAGTTGATGAAGCAACTAGTTTTGTCATTAGGACTGTCAAAGCTCTGGATACAGATATTAAAAACAACGTAATACAAGCAACCGGAACGAATGGCGGTATATTAAGCGATAATAGTCTCAGTGAAGGTAATGTTTTACAAGATGCTTCTGGAAGTGCTAGTGATGTCAATAGTGTAGACGTATATACAGCAGCGGGTAACACTAGCGATGTATATACAGATGTAGATGGATTTGATTTTAGCCACAAAGTTGGAGGAGATGCTATTGGTGTAGCTACGGGTTTAACAATTGCGGAATCTGGAGGGGAAGACGAAGTTCCAAACCCAGGATTAGATGGACAAAACCGTATTGATGGAGCCGCTAGTTGGGATGCGGGGGCCACTGTCTATAACACCGCATAAGAAACATAGTTATTACTATCACTGAAAGAATTTTTGAATTTATAGTGGCCGTTTCAATAGGTGTAGTCATAGGAAAGTTGGCTACCCTATTGATAGATTTCCTTATTAATAGTTGACATTTAGATATTGTATTGTATATTCTAAACAGATAGGAGTAAGACTATGAAAAATGAAAATTTGCAAGCGGCCTGGAAACAACTTTTAAGTAACATGACATTCATTGCAACTGAAAGTAGTTTGTCTTATTCTTTTCCAGATTATAATTTCAAAGAATTTCAAGAAGAATTTGAAAAGGTAATGCTTGAATTCAAAAACGACGACGAAACTAAAGCTATTGATGAATTCTGGCGAGATGAAGACCTGATTTAGAAAAGGAAATTAAATGTCGAATAGATTTGATAATCGAAGTATTGATACATTTAAGAGGGATATTAAATTTGCAACGATGTTGGAAAAATATTTATTTGAGGGTTGGTTAAAAAGGGTTAAAGATAAAAATAGTAATGTAAAAGTTGACTCTTGGAAAGACAATGGATGTGGGAACGATGGTGAGTTTATTGAAAAAGGAAATACTGCCGGAGCCGATTATGCTATTAGTGGATCTGTAACTGACTGGTCTCCTCGTGAAGTAAAAGACGAACCTCTAGAAATTAAATGGGTTCCCACCGCTGGCAAGTTTACATTAAAGGAAAACGACTTAAAAGCTTATGTAAAAGAAAATGCCAACATCTTGTTTATTTATAACTCTGTAAAATGTGGGACAAACTTAAGAAAACCTAAAGATTATAATCTTGATCAGCATATCAAATTAATAGAGTCTAAAAATAATCAAATTAAATGGGGTATCATGTGGTCTGATCAAGTAAAAAAGTTTTACGAAGATGCTAAGAAAAATAATTTGTTTAAACCTATAAATTATATGGGTGGTAAGTCTGGAGTTGTTTTGAAGCAAAAGCAATTTTCTAAATGGTTTAATTCTTATGATTGGAAAGATTAATGAAAATTGTAGAAGATACCAAGTTAGACTTTGATGATATATTACTGGTTCCCGCAAGATCTCCCGCAGCAAGTAGAAAAGAAGTAAACCTTGAAAGAAGTTTCAAGTTCTTCCATTCCTCAAAAGAGTGGCACGGATTCCCCATTATGGCCGCCAATATGGACACAACAGGCACTCTGAATATGGGAATCGCACTCAGTAAGCATAATGCTATTACTTGTTTACACAAACATTATGGTTCTGATTTTTTCTTTTTTGACTCATGTGAAGCAGAGGAAAATATATGGGTCAGCATTGGTATGAACGAAAACGAAATATTCAAGGTCAAAGATATATCCAAAGGACTATATAATGCTCCGAATATTTGTATTGATGTCGCCAATGGTTATACGGAAAAATTTGTTAAATGGTGTGCAAAGATTAGAGAAAACTTTCCAAATTCAATCATAATGGCGGGCAATGTTTGCACTCCAGAAATGGTACAAGAATTAATTCTTCATGGCGGGGCTGACATTGTAAAGATTGGAATTGGTCCCGGTAGTGCTTGCACCACTAGATTAAAGACGGGTTGTGGATATCCTCAACTTTCTGCAATAATTGAATGTAGTCATGCAGCACATGGTTTGAAAAGTGAAGACAAAAGAATGGGTCTAATCTGTGCCGATGGTGGATGTCGACTGCCAGCCGATGTTTGCAAAGCTTTCGCTGCTAACGCTGATTTTGTTATGCTGGGAGGTATGTTGGCGGGCACAGAAGAATGTGAAGGCGAGTGGGAGTATGAACGAGATCTGGATGCAGTAATGGTAAAGAAAAATTTAAGTTTTTATGGAATGTCCTCAGAAAAAGCTCAAGAAAAATACAGAGGGGGTATGGCAAACTACGTTTGCAGCGAGGGGAGGGTTAAAAAAATACCCTATAAAGGTTCAGTTGACATCATAATCAACGATATTCAGGGTGGTTTGCGTAGCTGTTGTGCTTACGTTGGGGCTACCTGTCTAAAAGATTTACCAAAATGTGCAAAAGCTGTGAAAGTTAATAGGGTACATTACGATAATAAAGTATAAAAGTTGTGTACTATATAGCATAAGACAGTATCTGTACTATGGAATCTAGCTATGAATATGAGCAAACATAAACTTCTGCAACTGATTGGATCAATTTATGATTGGCCCATATCTGAAGAAAAAGCTTGGCAAGTATATACGAAATTAAAAGAAATGATACGGAAAGAGGATGTTGATACTTTAAATTTTTTAAAATTAATTATTGCTTTTGATAGAACTCAAAGGTTGGAGTATAGAAACTATCTAGCATCGCTTGGATACGAATTAAGGCCCGATGAATTTAACCAATACATACTTATTATCATGGTCGTTTTAAGCGAAACAGTTGAAGTATAAGGAATAAATAAAAATGGCCCTGAAACAAGACCGTTCATCACTTCAAACAGATATTTCTTTTTTTATGAATGAGACGGCTGAACGTGGTGGAATGACAGTTTATGACACGGCTGGTTCTGGGGCCGCTATGGATCAAGGCTCGTCTTTGGTAACTTATTCCGCAGATCCTTCTGGAAAGATTCCTGTAGGATTATTGATTAACGATGTTGTAGATAGTGATCTTAGCAGAAGAAAGCTACAATCGGGAAAGGCTGACCAATCCCCAAAGGGTGGTAAGGTATGCCTTGTCAAAAAGGGTTGGGTAGTTACTAATGATTTAGAGGGCACGCCAAGCGGTGGAGATTTGGCGTATCTGGGGCATAGTGGAAAAATAGCTACACCAAGCGTTGCTGCTGGAATTGATGGTGGTTCAGACACTGTTGTAGGAAGATTTCTTAGTAGTGTCGATGAAAAAGGATATGCGAAAGTAGGTCTTGAACTTGGTGTAAAGGGTAATCCAGCGACATCTACACCTTCTCCTTCCGCAGCAACTGAGTGGGAGAGATATGAAGAACTTTTAACCTCCGCTTCAGGAAGTGATGTAATAGAGAGAAAAGAATTTAGAGATGGTCTAGGTGCAGTAGTAAAAGATAACAGTACAACTATCAATCTTACTGGATCAAGAGTTGATGATAATGGAGTTTTAAGAGTTGTTGGAGGCTGTGCTACCGCTGACTGGAATTTGCAACAGCTTGAAGATTGGATGGAAGTCGTGCATGGTTTGTGGTCTCAAACACACTTCAAAGACCCGGGAAGTTCTACTACAGAGCCCGCTATAAATGATCCAGGTTCCAATACCGGAGAAAGTAGTAGTTCTACATGGGGATTTACAACACAGAGCTGGACAGGGGCACCAACTGATGATTTTGGTTTTCAGTATGCTTATACGGTAGACACTACCGCTGATACTATTACATTAACAGATTTTCCAACTTTAGGCGACTGGGACACTACAGACTTTGCTGAATATATACAATTTGAGACAATTGGTGCTGGAACAATTCCTGCTAATGACCAAGGTTTCACCACTGGTACAACCTATACTATAACAGATCACTCTAGTGGCCCCAATGGAACATTTAATGTGTCAAATGCAGACTGGACTGGAACTGGTACTGCGGACGGTAGATATATTAACACCCCCTTTGCAGAAGAAGTATATCTTGTTGAATGGACTGGAGATGTTACCTACGAAACTTGCAACTTTAGAATTCATACGAGGGGAGATTACGGAAAAAACACAACAGCCGAAGTACGCTATAAAAGAACCGGAACAACGACGTGGTATAGAGCAGTTAACGCTAGGCAAACAAGAGGGGCACAAACTTGGGAAACCTATAGATTCAATATCTCGGGTTGCATCATGCGTCTTAGCCCAAATACAGAGTATGATATACAAATTACATTAAATAATTCTAATGGCGTTTATGCAAATGGAGCTAATCAAGGAGGTTCATATATTATAACCTCAACGTTTAGAACACGCCAAAGACCCGTATTACCCACGGGGGGAACAACGCACAATCCAACCACACTTACTGAAATCCGTCAGTTACTGGGATGTACTGGTGCCGGAGGGACTCCCGCTGCCGCTGGAGATATTATCAACATTCCTGCTGGAGATTTTTCTGACAAAACTGGTACTAATCGGTTAGAAGGAATAAGTATTGTAGGAACTGAACTTAATCCTATATACATACAAGGACAAGGAAATACTACAGAACTTCCTAGAATGAGTTTTGCTACTGTTGCTGGTGGTGTTAACTGGCTTATCTTTGACAATTTTAGAGTTAAAAATTGGAGAAACGATTTAAGTGGAGATATTGATACTTTTGCCATATATGGACCTTCGAGTTCTAGTACCTCTGATTCTTATGGTATAACATTTACAAGGGTTGAAATTAAAAATCCAGACATTCAAAATGTGGACATTCACGCATTAGCAGATAGTGGTGAAAGATATGATAGTCATGGTGGGTTTTTTACGGGTGGAAATAACGGGGAAACAAACAAATGGTGGAACATAGAAGATTGTACTATTTTCCCAGGATATTACCCAAACGATGCTCGTACCGGATTCGCAAACTTCTATTGGGGGCATGAAGGTTGGGATATGCGTACTACATCTACTGTTATTCAATGGTCTGATTGGAGTAATTTCTATGAAAATTCCTTCACCCACACCGGGGGTTCTGGTGGGCAAAACTTAGTATTGCACAATGAAGTTCATCATAACAATTTCTATGCCTTATATGATGATTTGTTTGAATCAGATGAAAGTGATGGCGGTCATGTTATTCATCACAACAAAGCTAATCACGGTATGAATACGTCTAATACAAATCTTGAAGGCGGCACGCCTGCAACAATTGGCAACGCTTCCAATGGATATTATTACAATTCCCATCCAAGATATTACGGTGAATTTACAATTACTAGTAATGGAGTTGTGAACGGTTATGATAATTGGGATCTAACCACTAGCCCATCCGTAGCCTTCAATAACACCGACTCATCGGGAGCTATACAACAACGAAATTATCAACTTTATACATTGTCTGGCGGGGATACATTCACAGCTAATAATCATGGTTTTAGCGATAATGACAGAGTTGTATTTATTGGCAGTCAAAATACAGCAATACCAACTGGCTTGAACGAAGAAACATATGCTACTAGTAGTGGCCTCACTACTGGAAACAGGCCCACCTCAAGTAATGAATATTATGTAATAAACTCAACAACAAACACTTTTCAAGTGTCCTTGACTGAAGGTGGATCAGCAGTTTCGGGCCTTATTGACACTGTGTCCGCTGGACGTTATGTTGCAGATAGATTTTTGTACACTTGGACCGCAACATCAGATTGGACATCTAGCAGTTGCAAGATATCAACAAGAATGAGTGGGTCATATCCAACCAGAACTGAATATCAAAACACTAATGGTCCCGATCAGGATTTCCCTATTCTTATTTGCACTCAGCGTCGAGGTAGTTCATTTTCTGGATATAGAATTATATCTTGCCAATCAAATGTTGGAAGTGTGCCCCATTGGTTAGTCAATAATCAATTCACAGGAATGCAGTTAGTTAATTCTCCAGACGGTGTTTACAAAATAAAGACAAGTGGTGCCAGTGTAAATATGATTGGTAATATTGCATGTTGCCAATATCAATGGTCAAGAGCCCCAAGGTTAGAGGCAAACGCCAGTCAGTACTGGACAAACTCTATATATTTACAAGAAAGCTCAGGATATTTCTCCACAACTAGTTATAAAATAGGAGACGGTCCCACATCTGGTACTACCGGAAGTCCAATCGCTACAAGATATACTTATTGGGATAGAAATGCTTGGTTTAACGCAGATGTTGATAAGAATTTACTAGGACAAAGTTCGGTTCCCAATATGTACACAGCGTATTTGATTGATCAAAATGGACATGAAATACTTAGTCCAGTAACAAACGATTTACTCAATATGTGGAACGAATCCGATGTTGCCGCACAAACTCCACTTCCCGGCAATTTTGGGGACAGCGACTATGGAACAAAAGAAAATATGATAGCCAATCAAAGCGGCTCACTATATGGAGAGGGTGCCAATGAAACAGACTTGCCGGGTATTGATAATCTTCAAGGTCCATATATTACGCTTACTGATAGCTCAAATCTATCATTTATGACCACTAAAACTGAAAATCGTAGAGATATTGGCCCCAATCAGGTTGGATTACCAACCCCTAGAGGACGACGTAGTTATACTGATTTTTTAAGTTATGTTTTGCCAGACGGATGGGAAGTTAAAGCATCGGGAACTGATTATACTTCTTTAGGCGTTACTACGGGCACTGGAACAGAGAGAATCATCATTGGAAAAACTGATAACTCAGCAGCAATATTGATTGAACATGAAGAATTTTAATTAAATTTTTATAGAAGGACTGGAATGGCAACCTATACTGTTGGATCTACCGGCACTTATGCAACAATTACAAATGCATTTTCTGCTCTATCAACCCTTACTGATACAGAAGTAATTTTTGAATTACAGGGTGAAGATCATACGATCAATGCTGATACTGAGTTTTCCACTACTAGCATTAATCCAAATTCAGCCATTTCTGACGTTATCATACGTCCCGCTAGTGGAACTGCACACGAAGGAGATCTAGCCGCAGATGGTTCTGGTGGTAAATGTAGAATACTCTGGGGTGGTAACTATCAATGGCTCTGGGAAGTTACAAGCAATACGCCCAATTTTAAATTTCAGGATCTTTTAATAGACTTCCAAGGAAACAATGCTGGAAGTAATTTTCAGGGTATTTTTAGTTTTCGTAACACTAATGCACAAACTGTCACCTTAGAGCGTTGCATTCTTAGAAATACCTCTTCCAGCAGTAGAGGCCAATACATAATGGAATCAAAGCCTGGAAGTGATATTAGCATTAATCTATTTAGTTGTCTATTCTATAAGATGACAAATACTTCTGGAAGTACTGGAAGTGCTAGTGGTTTCGTTAGGCTTCAGGGAAGTACAACCGCACCGCTTAGTATACGTCATTGTACATTTCATGATCTTACTACTACAGACAATAACGCTAGGGGTGTGTCTGCGTCTTCAGGCCCAGGTGGAGTAATACAAAACTCTATAGTAAGCAGTGTAACAGCTTCTGGGTCTGGCGATGCAAAATGTATACAGGGAAGTTCTGCCAATCTTGCTAAAACAGACGTGTTAACCAGTGACTCAACAGGCAGTCCAGACTCTTTAGATAGTGAAACGGACACAGACACTTTTGTAGACCCAAACAATGTTACTTTGACATCAAGAGACTACACTGTTAAAAACACGTCAGCTGGTTATAGTGCCGGGACAGCACTAGGAACTACAGATGTATTAAGAAAACCATTAGCGACACCCTACTATGATACCAAACCCCTAAGAATGAGGGTTGGAGACGTTACAGTTGGGTGTAATAATGAATACGTTCCGTCATCATATACTTATACAGTTGGCTCGGATAGTAGTGATGTTTATGCTACAGTGGAAGCAGCTCTTACTGATTTAGAGTTTATTCCCAACGCTACAGTAATTTTTGAATTGCGTGGAGAAGATCATACAATAAACTCCAATGTTACGTTTTCAACTACTGGAATTGATACAAATTTGGCAATTACTAATGTAACTCTCCGTCCCTTTTCTGGAGCCGCTCATCAAGGTAATCTTGCAATACTTGGTTCTAGTGGAAAATGTAGAATACTTTGGGGTGGAGATTATCAAATTAAATGGGAACAAACAACAGGTTCACCGGACTATCTTTTTCAAGATTTATTAATTGACTTTCAAGGAAACGATTGTGGTGTTTCAAACAACGCTTTTTTTCAGATAGACTCCATCGGCACTCAATCGCTAACAATGGAACGTTGTATTTTGAGAAATAGTTCAAGTTCTCTTGCCGGTCAATATATGATCAGGAGTGCAGGAACTGGTGTTGATATGAGTGTTAACCTGTATAATTGTTTACTTTACAAGATGGAAAATAGTTATGCAGCTAATAACTCTAATTGTGGTTTTATTAGATGGTCTTCTGGCACAGATGGTACTTTAAGTATATATCATAGTATATTGCATGACTTTAATGCTGTGCAAACTGGAGGATTTTCAAACTTTGCTAGAGGTGTTTACGTACAATCCGTAACAAATCAAGCTCAAATTAAGAATAGTATAGTAAGTGATATAACAGCTGATGCGACAACTGATTTTAGAACTGTTCAGGGACTGGCAGCAGATTTAGCATTGACAGATACTCTGACTAGTGATAGTCAGGGTAGTTCTGGACTTATAAACGAAGCTGACACAGATACCTTTACAGATCCGAGTGCAGCATTGACAGCAAGAGACTACACTGTTAAAAGCTCATCTTTAGGATATTTATCTGGAACAGCTCTGGGTTCTACAGATGCCTTGACAAAATTATTGGAAACCTCTTGGTATCTTAGCTCTCCCTTAAGAAGCTCGTCTGGCAGTGTTAGTTTAGGGGTTGGAGTACAACCCAACTTCACCGTGGAGATCTCGCGTGGAGGCGTCAAAGTGGCAGAGTATGGCGGACTATCCAGCCAGCCCAGCTCTAATCAAGCACTTTCCGATGCTAATACAGCATCACAATCTGGAGACACTATCATCTGTTCTAGCGATGGTGTTGTACTCGTATCAGAGTTCCTGTTTAATACAGTCAATGTAGACTATGAATTCAATGGACTAACACTAAAGCCAGCTGACAGTGCTTGGACATATCTTGTCAAGTTCGCCGGTTCCGACTGTGATATTGATCAACTCATCGTAGATGGCAATAATGAATACACGGGGGCATCGACCAATACTCCTCTCGGCATGGTGATTGACGGTGACAACATCGTTGTAGATAATTGCCAAGTCAATAATATAATGGCTTCCCAGCAAGCTGTAACCGCTGGCGGTGCTACGTGGGAAGCATCGGGTGAAGGGCTTGTCATCGACGGTGACAACTGTACTGTAACTAACTTCACAGCAACGGGCAACGACTACAACGCTATTGCGACTTATGGTGATTATGTAGATGTCAGTGATGCTACCCTTACTAATAATCGTCGTGGCTTTACTGTTAGAGCTAGAACCATCAATGGCGGTACTGAGTATCGGGATCTGAATACAGTCTCGTTTACGAATGTTGATGTAGATGTTGACTCGCGTGGCCCCAACGATGTAGTTACCATAACCAGTGCTGGCACAACAGCGACCGTAACTCACACTTCTCACGGGTTAATAACAGGTTTAAAGGTTTTCATATCTGGTGCTAACGAAGCAAATTATAACGGTACATTTACGATAACTGTTTCTGACGCAAACACATACACTTATACAATGAGCGGTAGTGCATCATCTCCCGCAACAGGGACAATCAAGTCTGCTCCCAATGGCCCCGAAGGAAACAATGCTGAGTGTAATTGGAACACTGGCGGCGACGGTAGTCTGCCGGGGGGCTACGTCACAAACGCATCCATGACCAACTGTACACTTAGAAATGTCCAGAGCGACTCTGGTGTAGACGGGCGACAGACTGCGTGCAAGATCCAGAACTGCCGCACGTTCACAGCTACCAACTGCGTGTTCGATCCGGGCGACAACCGATACCAAATCACTGGAGAAGGAGGCCCATCATTCAGCAAGTCGCTTGCATTCGAAGCGGGCCTTGAGCCGGATGCAGCCATCTTCCGTAACTGCACATTCAGCCGATCAGGTTTTACCGGCGGAACCGCTGGTGGCCCACTAGAGAGTCTTGTCTGCGAAGAATGCACCTTTGGATCGGAGCCCGCTACAGATTCGATCATGTTTTTTCAGATTGGAACTCCACAGGTCAGGTTCAGTGATTGCATCTTCAATCTCAATGGCAAGACTGTGCGAGTGTTTGACATGGAGCAAAGCACAGGTCAGCAAAATCTTGATCAGATGATCATAGAGCGATGTCGGTTTATCGGGCACTCAACCAACTCACTCATCGACGGATATCTTCAAGAGCCTTCTTATCAGTATGTCTGGTATCCTGCTACCCAGTGGTTCAATAATCCATCGGGTGCAGATATCTCTTGTAGGCTAATCTCATATGAAAATACTGTTGAACAGAATGGCACGCAGGATATGACATGGACCTACCCGACAAACTTGGGGTCTACTTCTGTGCAAGAACAAACCAAGGCATTTATATTAATGTCTAGCACTGACAGTAGCGGCACCATATTATTCTACGACAATAACCAAGATCACCTTGACGTATACGGCACGGGTGCAGACGGCAACTCCAACTTCTTCTCGACTTTCCCCGCACCCGCCACCAGGGATGGGGTCGTCATTCGTAATGTTAACGGAGTTAGCGTTGCGGTGCCGCAGAAAAAATGGGTCTCGAAGAGTGGGGTTTGGAAAGAGTATTTCCCTCCCGGTTTAGGGTCTAGAGATAGGGTTCGTCATGGACATGGCAAGAAATGCTGTGAAGAAGAATCTAGCTCCTCCAGTAGTTCTAGTTCTTTAAGCAGTAGCTCTAGTAGCTCCAGCAGCAGTTCTAGCAGCAGTTCCTCAAGCTCCTCTAGTAGTTCTAGTAGTTCTTCAAGTAGCAGTAGTTCCAGTTCTTCAAGTAGCAGTTCCTCCAGTAGCTCCAGCAGTTCCAGCAGCAGTTCCAGCAGTAGCTCATCTTCAAGCAGCTCCTCCAGTAGTTCAAGTAGCTCCAGTAGCTCTAGCAGCTCTAGTAGTTCCAGTAGTAGCAGCAGCTCTTCGAGCAGTAGCTCCAGCAGTAGCAGTTCTTCAAGCAGTAGCTCCAGCAGTAGTTCATCTTCGAGTAGTAGTTCCAGCAGTAGCAGTAGTAGTAGTTCCAGCAGTAGTTCCAGCAGCAGTTCATCTTCGAGTAGCAGCTCCAGTAGTTCTAGTAGTTCCAGTTCAAGTAGTGACCTTAGTTCAAGCAGTAGCGACTGCACAACATGTCCAGAACAATTCACGGTATTAATAAACTCTTCTGATGATATAAGCGGTATTTCAACTTCCACTGACCCATGTGGATGCAATGACGCAAATGGAACCACATTGACATTTACTAAAATTTGTGATTCTTCATCTCAGGTAGACAATAGCGACGAAGCATATTATGATGCAGGAGATACTGGAGTAGGTGGGGTCGCAAACTTTTGTGATGGCACGGCTGGAAAAGCATTGTACACGGCGGAATTAGAAATTCCAAACCAGTTTTGTGATAACAATGAGCCAGCTGACACTATTGGAACTAATGAAGGAGAGTGTATAGAATGTGAATGTCTTGATAAAAACGACAATCAAGTGCCTGGAGTAGAAGAAACATCACATTATACATTTTATATTACCTGCACAGAGGGTAGTCCTAAACGCGACATACAGATTCATTTTGTTAGAAATAACTATGGATGGGATGATCAGGCTGTATTGACCTGTACTGAAATTGGAATAGCGAGCGGTGTAACTTATGCGTGGTGTGATCAGGCTTTTGAAAAGGGTATTGCGGAAGGTAATCGAGTAGAAAAAACCGGAACAGATAGTGGCATTTATACGATTAGTGGTTTTGATCTCTTATACTGTGGAAGCTATATAGAACTAAAGAATGAAGCCGGAACTGCTGATGCCGGAATTACGACTGGGCCAGAAAATTTTACTCTTACAGTTAAAAAATCTTGCACTGGAACGAATTGTAATAAAGTATGGATGGATAAAGAAACTCCAGCCAGTTGCGAAGAGCATTGTGATGGGGGCACATTCTTCTGGCGAGATGATGCTACTATGACAAAATTACACGGTTATCCCGCAGCCCGTTATGCACCCTGGACATGGTTAGTTCGTGATTGTGCAAGAGATTGTGCGGCGGCAAAGGGAAAGGACCGTCTTC